>OKRY01000006.1_pt1 | contig 108627 bp, 82 predicted proteins | sample 1601121 | NCBI WGS metagenome assembly OKRY01 (sample SAMEA3541546, study PRJEB24748) | human gut metagenome | biome: human gut; feature: human-associated habitat; material: faeces | place: China | collected 2012
TATTGCCTGCATAAGATTATATCCCTTCATCGGTTTATATACGTACATTGTTGCCAGAGAAGGGACATCAAATCCTGTAAGCCACATATCAACTACTATAGCTATCTTAAGTTGGCTATTATTATCCTTAAACTTCTTTGCCATTTCGTCCTTATGACGTTTGTTTCCAATTATTTCTTTCCATTCTTCTGGATCTTTTTTGCTGTCCGTCATGACAACACCAATTTTTTCAGTCCAATCAGGGCGTAATTCAAGAATCTTTTTATATATTTTCATAGCAATTGATCTTGAATATGCAACAATCATTGCTTTACCTGTAAGAAGATTTTCTCTATTATTCTCGTAATGATCCAAAATATCTTCTACAAGTGAATTAATTGTCTTATCATTTCCAAGAATAGCTTCCATCTGTCCTAACTGCTTCTTACTTTTTTGAACTACTTCTGCATCTGCATTTTCTGCCATCAAATCATATTCTGCATCTATTAATTTAAGTGTATTTTCGTCAAGTTTTAACTTTATAACTCTACTTTCATAATATACTGGTCTTGTTGCACCATCTTCTACAGCTTGTGTCATATCATAAACATCAATATAATCTCCAAAAAGTATCCTTGTATTCTTATCAGCATATTCTATAGGGGTTCCAGTAAATGCTATAAAAGTAGCATTTGGTAAACTATCTCTCATTTTTTTTGCATATCCAGTTTGAAATTCTCCTGTTTTTCTATTAAATTTCTTTTCTGTACTATACTGGCTTCTATGTGCTTCATCAACAATAAATATAATATTTTCACGCTCTGATATTATATCTTCGCCTTCTTCAAATTTTTGTATAGTAGTAAAAATTATTCCCCCTGCATTTACCCCTAATAATTCTTTTAATTTTTTTCTACTTGCTGCATGTTGAGTCTTTTGTGGTAGTATTTCCCTATTAGTATTTGCAAATGTTTCATATAATTGATTATCTAAATCATTTCTATCTGTTAATACAACAATTGTAGGATTATTTAAACTTGGTATTTTAGAAATTTTTCCAGTATAAAATACCATAGCAAAACTCTTTCCAGATCCTTGTGTGTGCCATACAACACCAGCTTTTCTGGTATGTTCTTCCAATGCTTTTAATGTACTTTTAATTGATTTATCTACTGCAAAATATTGGTGATATCCCGCTAATATTTTTATTCTTCCCTTTTCTTTATTTTGAAATAATATAAAATTGCTTATTATATCTATAAGTCGATCTTTTCTAAATACTCCATTTAATAATACATCTATTTGATTTATATTATCTTCTGGCTTTTCTCCATCTTTAGATTTCCATGTCATAAACCTATTAAAATCTGCAGTTATAGTTCCAATTCTAGCATTTATTCCATCACTTATTACACTAAATGCATTATAGTAAAATAAACTTTTTATATCTTCTTGATAATTTTTAATTTGATTATACGCATTTTCTATTGTTGTATCTTCATTTATAGCATTTTTAAGTTCGAAGACAATAAAAGGGATTCCGTTTATGAATACAACAACATCAGGTCTCTTTTCTTTGTATTCAACAATAGTATATTGATTAAGAACTTGGAATAGGTTATTATCGATATTTTCTCTATCAATAAGTTTTGCTACATAAGTCTTATCTCCTTTAATAGGAACTTCAACTCCAGCATATAACATATGATAAAACTCATAATTTGCTTCTACAAGATCAATATTATAGAAGTTTCTTATTTTCCTATATACTTCATCTGCAATATCTTCAGTTATGTCTTTATTTATTTTATATAAAGATTCATAAAATACATCTTTTAATATTGCTTCCTTATAATCTCTTTCAATATCAGGTGCATACTGATATTCATAGCCTAATTCCTTTAGTTGTTCAATTATAGCTTGTTCAACATTATCTTCTTTGAACATCCTTTATTCCCCCTTGTTTTATCATTTTGTACTTACAAATAACAATTTGTATGACTAAATTTCAACTTTATCTAAGTCTATTTCACCATTCATTAGCTTTGGTAGTAATGTGTCTCGTAGTTGCTCTAAATTGCTTATTTTAGTTTTATTTATATTGATTCTTTTCTTTATTGTTTTGTATGAACTATTAAATTTATCAATTATTTCTTTTGATGGATATAGTATTTCTATCATTCCAAAATCATTATAATTTAAAGCTTGTCTAACTGATCCAGAAGCTCTTAATGTTACTTCAGCATTAAATTTTTTCGATTTAAAATAGAAATCAAAAAAATCTATATAGTCTTTATCCACTGAAAATGTAACATACACAGGACTCACACAGCAATTATAATCAAAAGCGTTTAATCCTATTGAACCTATATTTATTCTTGCAGGATTATAAGCAAAATCATTTTTATTTACATTTAGATATTTTCCTATATCTTTACTATAAACTTGTTTATCAAAGTAATCCTCTGACAATACTAAGTTTCCAGTATTAACAGCAGATAAAACTTTGTATTCTCTAGACTTGTCTATCTTATTTCTGTTATTAGTTGTAACTTCGATTAATTGTTTTACTTCATAATTATTTGTATATTTGTTATTTTCAAAATATTCTTGGTAAAGAGCTTTACCTATTTCATACAAATTATTATTTGTATGCATATTTAGTTCAATTTTTCTATCAATTAATGATAATATTTTTGAAATTTTATTTTGAATTTCTAATTCAGGTAATAAAATAGGTAACTTTAATTGGGCAGTTATACCTAAATATGCTCTTGTACTTCCAGATGTTGCCCAATTCTTCAATATATTTTGAAAATAAGGACTATCAAAATAATATTTTAAGTAATATTTATTTATTCCGTTTTTGACTCTATAGCATGTTAATTGTGGTGTAATAACAATTTCAGGATATAAATCATCTACAATACAGGTAACCCCAATAGTTGCTTTATGAGATAATAGGATATCTCCTTTTCTGGAAAAACCTTTATCTAAACCGTTTCTTTGTTCCTCTGTAATAAATTTACAAGTATTATAGTTAATTCTACCATTATTTATATCCGAAACCATAATAAAAGGAATTCCGATTTCTACATAATCTGAGCTTTTAGGATGTTTATTTCCATGATTACCATCAAATGGCTTTTCTATCATATTTTTATTTACTAATTCTTCGACTGTATATTCTTTTAACTCCATTTTTACACCTACCCTATATATTTTCTATGTGAATTTCTTACATTATTCTGATTTACCATTGCATAATGCATTGTTGTTTCTATTTTTACATGTCCTAATAATTTTTGAACTTGCTCTATCGGCATTCCTTTATCTATTGCCATAGTAGCTAATGTTCTTCTAAATTTATGAGGATGTACTTTATTTATATTGGTTTCAATTCCTAGCCTTCTAACAATTCTCTCCACACCAGATATTGAAAGTCTCTGATATGGGCTATTTTTTGATACAAATAAAGCTATATTATTATCATTTCTTAACTCTAGATATTGTCTTAGATGTATTTTAGTTCTTGCATCAAAATATACTTCTCTTTGTTTGTTTCCTTTTCCTTGAACAATACATGATCTGTCTTCAAAGTTTATGTTTTCTTTATTTAAATTTACTAATTCTCCTACTCTTATTCCTGTCGAATATAAAAGTTCTATCATTGCAAGATTTCGTATGAATTTGCATTCATCACGCATAGCTTCTATATTTTCATCAGAAAAAGTCTCTTTTACTAACATTGCAGTTTTTACTTTATGAATTCTTCTGACTGGGCTCTTTATAATATAATCTTCATCTTCAAGCCACGAAAAGAAACTTGAAAATATTCTTCTTAAATTGTCCATGGTTACACTACTACATCTATTTGATTCCTTATAATCCGATAAATATTTTCTTATATCCTCTGTTGTAATTGTTTTAATAGATTTATCCATCTTGCAAATTAATTTTTCAATATTTTCTCTATAATATTTTATAGTTCTAATAGAGCAACCTTCGACTTCTTTAGCTGATAGAAAAGAATTTATATATTTTTCATTTGTATTTTGTTCTTCTTTTTTCTTTATTTCATCAGTTAATATTGTTATTTCTATATTTTTGAACTGAATTATTAGTACATTTTTCAATAATTCTAGCTGATAATTAGTTAAATTATTGGACATTTCATTTGTTATTGTTAAAATCATTTCTTCCTTTTCCATATAATATCATTCCTTTCCAAATAATATTATACTATTTATGTTAACAAATAACAATTTGTATGACTAAATTTCAACTTTATCTAAGTCTATTTCACCATTCATTAGCTTTGGTAGTAATGTATATCTAATTTGTTCTAGCGTTGAAATTTTACAACAATTTTCTTTATATTTTTTCATCAATATTGATAAACTGTTTTCTAGTATTTTTAAATTATCTTGATCTGGAATAATAAATTTTAGTTTATTCATATTTTCTTGGTTTATTTTAGGTTGAACAGCTCCAGTTACGAGAGATTTAACATCTGTATTTCTTAATGCAAAATATAAATACTCATTTGAAACTATACTTCCTTGCAATACATGAGCATGATTATTAGCCCAAAATTTTCCCCATATATATTGTAAAACTGGCTTATTATCATCAGTAATAACTGTTCCATCTTCTCCCATAAGAATATATGTATCATCAAACAAATAATTATCAACATAGTCTATAATAGAAGTTGTCCCATAATATGGATAAGTACCTTTATGTTCTTCTCTTTCTCTACTAGACATTGGTTTCCTTTTTGAGTCAAAATTATTTGATATTTCTTTTAATGTTTTTACACTCCATTCTTTTTTAGAATCATTAAAAAAATTATTATAAATCAAATCTCCTAATTGCAACAAATTATTATTTGTTTAACTGTTATGCTACTAAATTATACAAATTATTATTTGTATGATTGTTTATTTCAATTTTTTTAGTAATATTATCTAACAATATTACTATTTTATCTTGATATAGCCTTTTAGGAATCTCAATTTCCAAATCTCCATACATTTTTGCATTTATATTTCCTCTTGTGCTTCCTGTTTGTATTCCTCTAACCCAATTTTTATATTTATTAGTCATTGTATAATACTTTATATATTTAGGATTTACTTTTGTTTTGTCTAAACTAAATTTTATTAAAAATCCTGCATATACTAAATCTTTGATTTTTCCATCATGAAAATAGGTTTTTCCTGTACTATTTCCTGTTCTTGCAAAGCAAATGTCATTCTCCTTTAGTAAGTATTGTTCAGCATTGGAATCATCAACAGATTTCAATTCATTTTCATTTATTGTGCCATTTTCGCTTATATCAGTTATTCGCAAATATTTATATAAATCTTCGCTATATTCGACTGCTGAAGCACCTATTCCGTAGCTTCCTTCGCCACAAGATATATCTTTTAATTTAACTTTATTAAATTTCATATCCTATCGCTCCTAACACTTTCTTTAACTCTTCATTAAGAGCTTCTTCTTCCTTTAATTGTTCTGATAATTCACTTGTTAATTTTTTCATTTTTTCTTCAAATGGAATTCCATCACCTTCATCTTCAGGAGTTCCTACATATCTTCCTGGGGTTAAGGCATAATCATTTTCTTTTACTTCATCAATAGTAGCTGATTTACAGAATCCTAATTCGTCTTCGTAATTTGTATTATTTCTCCAATTATGATATGTTGTTGCAATTTTAGAAATATCTTCCTCAGTTAATTCTCTTACCTTTCTATCAATCATAGAACCTAGATTTCTTGCATCTATAAATAGAATTTTATTTCTAGTATTTTCTTCTCTATTTCTTCTCATAATCCATAATGAACAAGGAATTCCAGTAGCATAGAATAGTTGACTAGGCATAGCAACTATACATTCAACCACTCGTCCTTCTATCATATTTTTTCTTATTTCTCCTTCTCCACTTGAATCACTTGCAAGTGCACCATTGGCTAATACTGTTCCTGCAACTCCATTTTCAGGATTTAAATGATGTATCATATGTTGTAACCATGCATAGTTTGCATTTCCAACAGGAGGAATACCATATTTCCATCTAACATCATCTCTTAACTTATCTCCACCCCAATCTGAAATATTAAAAGGTGGATTTGCTAATATAAAATTAGCTTTTAGTGATTTATGTAAGTCATTATGAAATGTATCAGCATTTCTATCTCCTAAATTTCCCTCTATTTGTCTAATTGCTAAATTCATTTTAGCAAGTTTCCATGTTGTAGGATTCAATTCTTGACCATAAACTGAAACTTCTCTTGAATTCCCTTGATGTTCTTTTACAAATTTATAAGATTGTACGAACATACCTCCAGAACCACAACATGGATCATAAACTATTCCTTTATATGGCTCAATCATTGAAACTAAAGTTCTAACTATACATGAAGGTGTATAAAATTCTCCACCATTCTTTCCTTCTGCTGAAGCAAATTTACTTAGAAAATATTCATATACCCTTCCTAACATATCTACTTCTTTAGCTCTGTCTGTTCCTATTTCTAAATTAGTGAATAATGTAACAAGTTCTCCTAATCTAGTTTTATCTATTTCTGGTCTTGAATAGTTTTTATTCAAAACATTTTTTAATCTAGGATTTTCCTTTTCAATTAAATCCATTGCTTTATCAATAACTTGCCCTATTTCTGGACTATTTGTATATTTAACTATTTCTTCCCATCTTGCTTCTTTTGGAATCCAAAAAACATTTTCCGAAATAAATTCATCTTTATCTTCTGGATCTGCATATTCATCTTGTGATATTTGTTGTTGTCTTACTTCAAAAGCATCTGAAACATATTTTAAAAATATTAATCCCAAAGCAACATGTTTATATTCTGAAGAGTCCATACTTCCTCTTAATTTGTCTGCTGCTTGCCATAATTTATCTTCATATCCAAGCATAGTGCTTGATTCTTTCTTTGCCATTTTATAGCCTCCCATTTAATTATAAAAACTCTATTATATTTTATATCACAAAAGCCTAAATTTCACAACATTATTCGACAATTTAATCCTATAATTATTTCTACTTTTTTCGACAAAAAAATCTATTTCTCAAAACATATAAATTTCAAGAAATAGATTTAATTACTATCTTTCATATCTTCTATCTTTCTTCTTTTGTTTTTCCTTTCCCTTTGATTTTTCTTCAGTTTCTCTTATTTGCTCTTTCATACTAGAAACATTATCTGTAACTTCATCACACATTTTAATTTCCTTTTTTACCCTTTTTAGTTCAGTTGTAACTGCAATTATTTGCTTCGTAATCTCGTTTTTCTCTATTTCATTATCTACTTTTCCTCTTTTATAATATAATCTATTTCTAGCATTTAATATATCTTGTTTTTCTCTTAACTTCTTTGATTTCAGTTCATCTACATTATCTAGTGTTTCCAACTTATACTTGCATAAGAATCTTATTCTTTCTGAATACATATCCATCTTTTTTACTTCTTCTCTCATTTTTGAAGTCAATTTATGCTGCACATTATTTCTTTTATGCAATCCTAATAAAAATCTATAGTAATAATATAAAGCAATTATTCCTTTAGGTTTATATGCCTTACTAAAAATACTTTTCCTTCCATAGAACTTTAAAGTCGTTCTTTTATATGGAATTATTTTTTGTCTTGGAATAAAATCATTTGCTATTATTCTTTGTCTAATACTTTCTACTGAATATTCTTCTCCAAAAGCTCTTTCAACTCTGATATTTCTTTTATATGGTTCTCTCCTTATACATAATTTATTTGCTCTATAATAATAACTATACCCCATTGATGATAAATACTGATGGAATTCTTTTTGAGTATAAGAATGTTTTATTGCATAGTCTAAATCTTCTTTTGCAAATTTATAATAATCTGAATCTCTAATAGATTTTTTATAAAAGTTTTCAAAATTAATTCCAGATTTACATGTCTTTTCTTCTAGCACTCTTAATCCATATTCATCACATAAGTCATCTGATGTTTTTCGAAGTAGAGCTGTATTGCTTAAATTGCTATAGTATTTAAGTCCATCTTTAAATGAAACTGAATTTACTACAAAATGATTATGGATATGCTCTGTATTTAAATGAGTTGATACTACAACCTGAAATCTATCTCCCCACATTTCTTCTGCAAGTCTAACTCCTATTTCATGAGCAATTTCTGGAGTAACTTCTCCTTTATTAAAAGATTGATAACCATGAAAAGCAAGTATTCCATCTTCTTTTCCATATAATGTTTTTACAAGTTCCATTTGCTTAACTGCATCTTCTACTTTGCAATTAATTCCTGTTGTAAAAAATTGTTTTTCAGTTTTATCTGGATTAGTAGCATACGAAAGTAAATCTCTTACACTAGAAAAATTATTAAATTGGTTATAATATTTATTTTTAGTTTTATCTTTATCAGTAGCATAATCTACAACATGATCTATTCTACTTTCTACCTTCCATAAACTCGTTGTTGCCATTTTAATTTTCACCTCACTTTCATATTAAAAAGGGGATTGGGGATTTTTCCCATATAGAATTTCGAGCTGACGAAATTCATTGCTTGCTAGGACAATAACTCTATATTTCTTGTACCTATTTTTGATACTTTTCTTTCATTTTTGGTACTATATTTGTTTCTTTTTTATACCCTTTATATAAAAATACTTGGACTTTTTTAAGCTAGTCCAAGTACCAATTTTAATTAATCCATGTTCAATTTTTTTAGAGTTTTATATAATATAATTTCATATTCTGGTTTCCTAATTAGACATGGAACTGCTTTATAATCTAATTGTTTTGCTGCATAAAATCTTAATGGATGTGATATTAATTTGTATCCATTTGATGTCTTTATAACTTCAAATGGCTCTAACAATCCATATTTTTTAACAACTCTTTTGGCTCTTTCTATCTTTTCTTGATAATATTCACTATACATCCTTTCACCTACTCCTTTTATTTCATTTACTCCTATTAGTTTATATTGTTCATATATTTTTCTTCTCATAATTTATTCCTCTCTTTCTATTTACTTTTTTTATTTTTTATATTAAAATATTATTAACTTACATAGGGTTAGTATTTTTAGTTTAGCAACTTTATACTAACTCTTTTTTCATACTTTTTAGTGTTATTCCATAACACATTTGATACAATTTTGAGATAGTTGCATCTACTAAATCTTGATCATTACTATAACTAAATCTTTCTATTAATCCTTCTTTATCAAATCTAGTTGTTATAATTATTGGCAATCCATTTTCACATCTGTTTTGAATTATTGTATATAACTTTTCTAATGCCCAACTACTTATTTTTTCTGTTCCTAGATCATCAATTATTATCATATCTACATTGGAATATAACTCAATTAATTCATTTTCTGACTTAGTATTATCTCTAAAAGTTTCCCTTATCATATCCAATAAAGTAGTTAATCTACCCATTAAAACTATCTTGTCGTTCTCAATTAATTTATTTGCAATAGCTGCTGCTAAATGTGTTTTACCAACTCCTGACTTGCCTGTTATTATCAGTCCGTTAGTTTGCATTTTGTCTATACTTTTACTAATATAGTCACTTGCAACTTTTACTGCATATTCATTATTTGAATCTACATAGAAGTTCTCAAAATTCTGCTCTTGAAATTTTCTTCTAACATAGTTTTCTTTATAAATTCTGTTTATAATGTTTCTATATTTTCTTCGTTTTTGTTCTTCAAAGTCTATTTTATCTTTTTCTTTCCAATATTGATTTGCTTTATTACAAGTACATCTTTGATATTGAATACAGTCTGGAGATATATTCGCATATAAATAATCAAGTCCCATTGGTTCTAATTCTTTACCACAGAATTCACATTTTTTAAGTTTATTGTGTATAACTTTATTGTAATTTGTATTCTCTGAATCCATTTTCATCCTCCTCTCTTCTTATCTTATCTTTTCTTTCTTCTTTTGTTTTCTTTTCTGTTCTTTTCTCTTCTTCTGCGTTATTTAACGTTATTGTAACGTTACTTTTTTCACCTTCACTTTTTAACTTTTCACGATATTTTCTTTGTCTTTCTCTATTTTGAATTTGATAATTTTCGTATTTATCAATACTTTGATACTTACCCCAATTTTTAATTAAGAATGTTTCCCCTTCCTTTTTCAACATTCCCAACTCTAGAAACTCTTCCAATATTCTTCTCATTTTGTCCGAAGTTTTTCCCATAATCTTCGCACAATCTACAAAGGTAATCGGTTTTTGTCCGATTTCTAATCTACCATTGTTGCCACATTCAACTGCTATTGATAATAATTGCATCCACACTCTAAAGAATGTATCTCCATCTTTATGTTTGAGAAGTATTTGAATCTTCCTATTATTAAAAATATTTCTGTCTACCTTAAACCACTGTATTCCATACATATCCTCCTTTCCTCACTTTCTTCTTAAATTAGTAATTTACTGATTGTTGTTCTTTGTTTCTTAAATATTCATCTAAGACTTGAACTCTAAATAAGAACTTTCCACCAACTTTAGAACAAGGAATTTCTTTTCTTCTTACTAATTGATTAATTAGCCAATAAGAAATCCCTAGATATTCTGCTGCTTCCTTCATTGTTAGTGTTGTTCTTTGTACTTTTTGTAGTTCCATATAATCACCTCCTTTCCTTTAAGTTTATTCGTTTATAGTTCTCAGTTAACAAGTTTTATATGGTTTTTCTTGCTAACTAATTGAATTTTACCACGCTTTATGATAAAATCCTATTAAATTTAGGAAATTCGGTTATCAAAACGAATTTTTTGGTTTTTTTATAATTTGTTAACAAGGAAGATGAGATATGGAACGAAAAAATAAAATAGGTATATCCTTTGATGCTTCATACTTTTCTCAAATATTCATCCATACTTCTGGAGCTTATTTGAGAAAACCTATCAGCAAAAATAATAATAAATACTTGGCGAATTTAAGGACTATCCCACCTGATGAAAGATTTGGACAATTAGTTTTAAAACTTGAAAATGCAACTTCTGAATCAGAACGTGAAAAAATAATTAATGAATTGAAATCAATAGTAGAAATTGATAAAACTGTTGAAGCTGTTCCTCTTTCTTTTAAAGATAATGTAGAAAATTTGAAAGGTTATATAGTTTTTGAACCAACAACTTCAGTTGAACATGAGGATCTTTCTCTATTAGATTTTATAAGCTATGACTTTGATGTATTTAATGACTATTTATTGTTTTTTATAAATTTCTTTGATTATTTTATAAACAAATTAGATGATAAAGATATTAAATATATTGAATTGGACACTTTATATCCTGTAAATGAGATAGTTGAAATAGCAAGAAAATATTATGAAAAAGAAAAGAAAAATTTGATTTATTATCAAAGTCTTTTTAAGAAATGTGTTAATTTTGTTTATTGTATTGATAATCCAGCTGATATGAAATATCTGACTCATAAACAAATATTTTTCTTATATAATCAATTATATCAGGATACCTTTGCAGAATTTAAGCAAGATTTTCACTCAACAGATTTATTAGATTATCAATATAATAACTTTCCCATAAGAAAAGAACTAATTGGACTATATGACATTAATGCTTTAGTTTCTGCTATTGAAGAAATAGATCCTACTGGTAGAAAACTTAATAGTCTGCAACAATTTGAAACTAATAACTTATTCACAAGTTTTTATATTACACTATTTAATGTAGTAGCTGTTAATAAAATGCATATTAAAATATGTGGTAATTGCGGAAGATACTTTATAACTCATAAAGAAACAGTTACTTATTGTGATAGAATTATTGAAAATGAACTAACTTGCAAAGATATTGGTAATAAGGAATATCAAAAAAGAAAATTAGAGAGTGACACAGCCTATGATAAGTACAGAAAAATTGGTAGCAGAAAAAAACTTAGAGCTAGCAGAAATCCTACAATAGATATATATCAAAAAGATTTGGAACAATATAGAAAAATAGGAAAACAAATGTATAAGGATGTTTGTTCTGGAAAAATTTCTAATGAAGAATTTGCTAAGTGGGTGGATGAACAGGATAAGTAAAAAGGAAAAGTTGAAAACTTTTCCTTTTTACTCATGCACTATTTATATTTCTTTATAAATATCATAATTATCTATATTATCTTGTCTCTCATAAGATTCATCTATATATTTATTCATATTTCCAATAAAATCTTTCCATCTTACTGCTTTTATATAACTACAATCTCCTATCCATATTTTTTCATTACTATTATTTGTGCAATCCCTCTTACTAGCGTTATTTAAATTAAATTTATTCTTTCTTAATATTGTAAATAATTTACCTATATGATGTGTAATGCAAGATGATTCACAACAACTTCTTTCTTCAAGATAATAATCATAAGAATTATTGCTGTCTGGTAATACTACTGCTAGCATTGCATTTGTTTTACTCGTTATTTCTTGTCCAGATTCATTTTTTCTTTTTGTTTCTTTTAAAGAATATGATATTTCCCATGGTATCCATTGATCTCTATCTGATTTTTCGTTTTCTTTCATTGCTGGCGAAATTAAAACTATGGTTAACGTACTATCATAAATTCTATCTTTTAATTTTTCCCATATAGTATCGTCTTCTAATTCTGATAAGTCTTCATTGTCATCTTCTCCCTTATAGATGTGATCAGAACTATCTATCTTATTCATTATTTCATTAACATAGTCTCTAACTATCGAATTTTCGCCTTCCTTTAAATTGTAAACATTATCATCATGATATTTATATGATACAAATATTTTATGTCCCATTGTTTCTCCTTCCTTAATCTTCTATCCATTTTCCAAAATTATTATATCCATCATCATTTACCCAGTCATATGTCTTGGCTATTTGATGAAAATATATATCATTACCTGCAAAATCCTTTCCTAAACTTCCAAATGTTGTATTTCCTTTAAGTGATGTTAGACCAGTTCTCATATCTTTTATATTATGAATAAAAATTCCAATGATTTTATTGCCTCTTATATAGCTTTGCTGTAACTCATATCTAACAAAGTCCCTATTGCATGTTTCTTGTCCTATTAGTACTGCTGTTACGCTTGTTCCTATCAATTGTTCATCTATCCAATTATATACAGCTTTATCTCCTTTTGCTTTTATTTTTTCAAATTCAGCTTTATCTATAAAACCTGCATCTTTATTTCCTCTAATAACCCAACTATTTCTTACAACATTTGCCCTATTTACATCATTATCATAATGAAAACTAAAAAATACATTCTTCATAAATTTCACCTCCCTAAATAAATTTTAATAAAATTGTAATACCAGCAAACAATATATAAAACCCAATTACTGAAAAAGATCTTACTGCTTCCAACATAACTGCAAAAACTTCATATTTTAAGTCTGTACTTTTTGGATTCATATTATATATTTCTTTCTCATCAATCATTCCTTTATTTAATTTATCTACAAACTTGTTGTATCTCTTTCTATACATTCTCTCAAAAGCTAAATAATAAGTATCCATAACCAATCCGACAAAGGTAATAATTAATCCTACCCACCAATATCCTTTTAATTCTTTAATCGCTATTAGAATAGTAATAAATATTGTATATACAACTGCTATTAATGCTTTAATATTAGCACTATTTCCGCCCATTCTACTTATAACGTTTTGTAAAAATTCTAAATATGCTATCACTGATTCATGATTTTTTATCTTAATTATCTCTTCATCTGTATTTATTTTACTTTTTTCTTTTTCCATTTTATTCCTCCAATTCTTTCGACAGATTATATCATATTTTTCATAAAAAGTCCAGCAATTTATTGATATGACAGCATTTGACATATTTCGACATATTATTACATATAAATTCTTTAAGTTTCTTTTTGTTATATATTGCAATTTGTTATCATTTGTTGTATAATTCATATTGTTAACAATTATATTAGCCCTCTCCCCCCATAGGTATGCCTGAAAGGAGGTGAAAAAGGTAATGGCTGGGAGTATTGAAAAAAGAGGAAAGAATAGTTACAGATTAGTTTGCCTTGCTGGATATGACTTGCAAGGACGACCTATTAAGAAAACTAAAACAGTACACGGAAGTAAAAAAGATGCTGAAATAGAACTTGCTAAATTTGTTGCAGATGTTCAAAATGGTATGTTTGTTGAAGGTAAATCTCTTAAATTTTCTGAATTTACTGAAATATGGAAAAGAGATTATGGTTCAAAAGAACTTGCACCTTCAACTTATAAAAGATATTGCAGAATGTTAGAAACTAGAATTCTGCCCTACTTTGGACATTTCTATATCAACAAGATTAAACCAACAGATATTATGCAATTTTATGATTTGCTTAGTAAAGATACTCAGTTAGTTAGAAAGAAAGGTAATAATGGAAGTAAAACTCTAAAACCTTTATCTAGTAAAACTATATTAGAACATCACAGATTACTTCGTGCAATGCTACACAAAGCTGTTTATTGGCAAACGATAGTATCTAATCCTGCTGAACGTGTTCAACCACCTAAAGCTAAAAAGCCTAAAAGAAGATACTATGATGATGAGCAATGTAAAGTATTATTAGAAAATTTAGAAACACTCAGTGAAGATCAAATCAAATATAAAGTTGCAATCATCTTAACAGTATTTACTGGAGTTAGACTTGGAGAACTTATGGGATTAGAATGGAATGATGTTAATTTCAGAGATGGAATTGTAAGTATTAATCGTTCAAGTCAATATTTAGCAGATAAAGGAGTTTTTACAAAGACACCTAAAACAGAAAGCTCTATTAGAGAAGTAGCAATACCTGATTTTGTGATTTCTTTACTTCAGGAATATAAGTTATGGTATGAAGAACAAAAATCGATATATGGCGAATTATGGACTAATTCTAATAGGTTGTTTGTACAAGCAGATGGCAAGCCTATGCACCCTTCAACAATTAGCAAATGGTTTGTAAGATATGTAGTACAAATAGGACTACCTGTAATTAACTTTCACGGATTACGACACACAAATGCTACACTTTTAATATCTCAGAATATTGATGTAGCAGTTGTAGCAGCAAGATTAGGACATGCACAAATTACAACAACATTTAACTTCTATGTACATCCTATTATTTCTCACAATAGAAAAGCAGGAAATGTTTTAGAAAACTTGCTACTACCACAAAAATTAGTCTAAAATCTTTTTTCAGATTTCACTAAGGCACATCAAAAGCCATTAAACTTTTCACGATAAAAAAGTAAAAGACTACTATATAATATTTTAGGTTTCCCATAGTCTTTTACTGAAAATTTATTAGAAATATCAACCGTTTTGGAGAATTATTTCCCCCAACTTTTCCCCAACTTTTCCCCAATTTGACATAATAGTGCTTAAAATTGGCATTATTGTAAACAAATTAAGGACAACAAAAAATCACTAAAACCGTTATAGTTCTAGTGATTGAAGTTTGGTTGCGGGGGTAAGACTCGAACTTACGACCTTCGGGTTATGAGCCGCAAACTTCCTCAAATCCAATTCACTCTTCACATCAATCAACCTATCCCACTACGCCTTCAAATCATCATTTATCCAATGCACTGGAAACTTCCCCTCTCTCAAAATCTCCTTAACAGCCACTGGTAGCAAAGGATAATCCTCAATATTCTTTAAATCTATCCATTCATATTGTAAATAATCCTTACCCTCAACATTCTTCAAAGTATATTCAATCTTTTTATCCTCATCATCAACAAATTCTACTCTATGTACAAACATAATCTCATGATATTTTGCACCTTTCATTTCAAAAAAGTTTTCTATTGTCGCTACATATCCTATTATTTCTACTCTCTTTCCTGTTTCTTCTTCAACTTCTCTTTTTACAGTCCTTGCTGAATCTTCTCCAATTTCAACTCTTCCTCCTATTAGTGCATAATGGTCTATGTTAACATTTCTATGTACTAATATTTTTCCATTATGAATTATAACTCCTGCTGCTCTTACATTTAATTTGTAATCTTCAACATCTAATGTTAAATCCATATCAATTTCTCCTTTTCTTTTTTGTCGATTATAACATATTTTTTTAATTTTCAAAATATTTTTTAACTTTTTTCATATATTATTTTATCAATTTTTTATTGAAAATTTTGTCGAATTTTGTTATTAATTTAGTTTTTTTGACAAAAATAATCTCTTCACCATTTAGTATTAAAAAATTTATAAATTTTCCTTAATTTTTCTTACCCAAACTATTGACACTCCCATACAAAAGTTGTATAATAAAAAAGTCGATACATCGCGGGGTGGAGCAGTTGGCAGCTCGTTGGGCTCATAACCCAAAGGTCGGAGGTTCGAGTCCTCCCCCCGCAACCAATCATATCAATCCAAGCATTTGCTAATAATAGCAAATGCTTTTTTTATTTAATCATAATAACAAAAAAGAAGCCTTACTCTTGTAAGACTTCTTTACTAATTATATTTATTATTAATCATTTTCTTTAACTTCAACACTTGTATTTAAAACAGCATCCTCTTTACCTTGTTCACTTTCTTCTTGTTTTTTAACTGCATCTATAATCATAATAAACTTAACTTCACCCTCATTACCATCATTTAACATAGTAAAATTATTATATTCTTTTGATAATTCAGTTAATTTTTCTGTTCTTTCTGCAACATCTCTTAAGTCTCCGTTTATATAATTACAAATCTTTTTAATACCTTGTTCATTAAATGTTTGAATTCCTTCAGCTAAAGTTGTTGCTCCATCTGATAATGTTTTTGCACCTTCTGTTAATTGTCCGTTTGCTGTTGTTAATTGTTGTGTACTTGTGTCTAATGTTTGAATTCCAGATTTTAATGCTGTTGAACCTTTACTTAGTTTGTTTGCTCCTGCTGATAATGTTTTTGTTCCACTTACTAAAGATTTTGAACCTGCTGATAATTGATTTAATGCATCTGGTAATTTTTTAGATGCTGTATTTAATTGTCCTAATCCTGCATTTACTTGTGTCATTGCATTTCTTAGTGTTGTCATTCCTTTTGTTACTGTTGTTAAAGATTCTTTGCTACTTGAAACTTTTTTAGCTAATTCTTGTTTTTGTGTATCTGCTCCTGCTTTGTATTGATTGTATTTAGCTATTATTTCTTCATTTGCTTTTATTTGTTTTTCTAAATTTTCAATCATTGTTTTGTTTGCTGCTTTTGCTTCTTCTGTCGCACCTAATGCTTGTTGTACAGCTTTTAATGTTTTGTTATTTGCTGTTAAAGCTTTTATTGTTCCTTGGCTTGTTGCTGATAAGTTTTCTAATGCTTTATTTAATCCCTCATTTGATGTTTGTAATGACTCTACTATTGTGTTTACTCCTGTTACTAAACCTGGTGTTGTTTTTCCGTTTGCTTGTGTGTCATTTAATCCATTTAATACTTGTGTGCTTCCTGCATATAATGCTTCTATGCTATCTGGCATACTTGTTAATTGTGAACTTAATTCTCCAATTCCAGCATTTAATTGTTCAGCACCATTTTTAAGTGATGTACTTCCTTGGTTGATTGTTGTTATTCCTGTGTCTATTTGTGAATAGTTTGAGTTTACACTGCTTACTCCTTCAGATACTTGGTTCATTGTGTTGTTAAATTCTTGACTTTTTTCTGAATAAGTTTCAGCTCCATCTTTTAATGTGTTTGCTCCTTCTTGAATTTGATTCATTGAGCTTTGTAATGTATTTACTTGTGCATATATTTCATCTAGTTTATCAAATGCATTTATGTCTTCTTCTTCTAAAACTTTTGGTGTAACATATGAGAATATACCATTTGTTTCAAAATCTGTTGCATCCATTGTTATTTCTATATTGCTTGGTATTTCAACTTCATTTGCTGAAACTCCTAAGCTTTCTTGTAATCCTGGCATTGCCATACCAATAACTGTTGTTTTTGTTCCATCATTAATTACTTTTCCGTTTGATATTGTAATGTTTTGATTGTTTTCATTTTTTACTATTGTTCCTGCTACTACTACAAATGGAACATACATTTTTACTTTTTTTCCATTTACTGTAACCGTTCTTTCTTCTTTGTTTGTGTATTGTAATGTTATTTTTACTTTTCCTGATTTTCCAGCTATTTCGTTTGCTGAAAGTTCTTTTCCATCTAATTCATATTTTACTTTACATTCTATTGGTAAGTCTTTTTGACTTTCTCCTTGATAATATATGTCGTTTTTATTTGCATTCCAAGTAAATGTACTTCCATCTTGTGTGAAAGTTTCATCTCCACTTGTGTTTTTTACATTTAATAAGTCTGATAAATCTTTTATTAATTCTTCATTTTCTGTATTTTCAATATGTGTACTTACTATTGTTTTGTAATTGCTTCCTGAAGCATCTAATTTTGAATATACTGTTTCGTCTTTTGTATATGCAAAAACTGGTAAAGTATATCCAACCATTGAGCATAATAATGTTCCAGATACTATTTTTGAAATAACTTTGTTATTCATTTTTTATTCCACCTTTCTTTATTTTAAATTCTTCATTCCAACTGTTGTTTTGCATATTACTTTGTCAAATAACATTAAGAATGCTGGTAATGCCATTATTACCGTAAACATACTTATTATTGCACCTCTAGACATTAGTGTACATAGTGAAGCTATCATTCCTATTTTTGAAACTACTCCAACTCCAAATGTTGCTCCAAAGAAACATAGTCCACTTACTATAATTGAGCTTATTGATGTTCCTAATGCTTCTGATATTGCTTCTTTTTTGTCTTTTCCTTCTTTTCTTAAGTTTATATATTTTGTTGTTATTAATATTGCATAATCTATTGTTGCTCCTAATTGAATTGTTCCTATTACTATTGATGCTATAAATGGTAATGTTGTATTTGTATATGTTGATATTCCCATATTTAAGAATATTGCAAATTCTATTACTACCATTAATATTACTGGTAATGAAATTGATTTTAATACAAATATCATTATTACAAATATTACTGCTATTGATACACTATTTACACTATTGAAGTCATGGTCACTTATTTCTACTAAGTCTTTCATTAGTGGTCCTTCTCCTGCTAGTAATGCATCATTGTCGTATTCTTTTATTATTGTATTTATTTTATCTACTTGTTCATTTAATTCATCTGTTGCTAGTTCATAGTCTGAGCTAATTACAACTAGTTGATATTTATCATTTTGAAGTACATTTCTTATACTTTCTGGTATTACTTCTTCTGGAATTCCATTATCTGCAAGTGTTGAATAACCTAATGCAAATTCAACTCCATCTAAGTCTTCTATTTTATCTAACATTTCATTTACTTTGTAGCTTGGTACATCTTTATCTATTAATGCAAGTTCTGTTGATACCATGTTGAATTTTTCTTCTAGTGTATTTGTTGCTTCTATACTTGGTAATGTTTGTGGTAATGTTTTATTTAAATCATAATAAACACTTATATTTGAATATCCATAAATTGCTACTGGTAATATTATTAGGAATGCTACTATAATTGCTTTATAATGTTTTATATTGAAGTTTTTTAATTTTTCAAATCTTGGTAAGATTTCTTTATGTTTTGTTTTTTCTATTGCTTTGTCAAATATTAAAAGCATTGCTGGTAATACAGTTACAACTGAAACAACTCCTAAGAATACTCCTTTTGCCATTACTATTCCTATATCTTTTCCTAGTGTTAAGTTCATACTACATAATGCTAAGAATCCTGCTATTGTTGTTAGTGAACTTCCTACTACTGATACTAAGGTTTTTGATATTGCATGTGCCATTGCTTCATCATTGTCTGTGTAATTTTCTTTTTCTGCTTTATAACTATGATATAAGAAGATTGCAAAGTCCATTGTTACACCTAATTGTAAAACAGCACTTATTGCTTTTGTTATATAAGATATTTCCCCTAAGAATATGTTTGAACCCATATTATAAAGAATTGCAATTCCTATACTTGCTAAAAGAAATACTGGTGCTAGATATGAGTCTAATGCAAATTGTAAAACTATCATACATAATACAACTGCTATGACTACATATGTTACTATCTCTGAATTTGCTATATCTTTTGTATCTAATACTAATGCTGACATTCCACTAATTTTACATTGTTTGTCTGCTATTTTTCTTAGTTGCTCTATTGATTCTAGTGTTTTGTCTGATGATATTCCTTCTTTGAATGTTACTAAAATTGCTGTATCTCCATCTTTGTATGCTATATCTTTTATATTATCTGGTAACATTTCTACTGGAACATTTGACCCTAATAAATCTGCTACACTTACTACTTTTTCTACATTGTCTAATTGTTTGAATTTGTCCTCTAATTTTTGTATATCTTTTGTACTCATGTTTTCTGTAATTACAATTGAGTATGAACCCATATTAAATTCGTTTGTTAATATGTTTTCACCTTGAACTGTATCTACATTGTCTGGCAAATATGCCAATATGTCATAATTAATTCTTGTTGCTTTCATTCCTATTACTGATGGAATTAAAAGTAATAATGCTATTGCAAGTATTATCTTTTTGTGCTTGCATATTTTCTCTGCTATTTTTAACATTTTTTCTCTCCCTTCCTTTTCCAGTCATAAATTATTTTTATGACCATTAGTCACTTTCTATATAATACTACTTTTGTGACCGTTGGTCAATACTTTTTGCAAAATTTATTAAATTTCTTGACCAAAAGTCAATTTTGTGCAATAATAATATTATGCGGGGTGTAATAATATATGAAAAATGATAAAGAAGAAAAAGAAAATAGATTATTAAATACAGCATTTAGATTATTTACTGAAAAAGGAATAAAAGAAACCTCTATTCAGGAAATTGTTGATAATGCTAGTGTAGCAAAAGGAACTTTTTATTTATATTTTAGAGATAAATACGAAATTAGAGATATTTTAATTGTAAAAAAATCTCAAAAATTATTTGAGGACAGTTTGAAATCTCTTAGAAAAAATTATATATCAGATTTTTCTGATAGTATTATTTATATTATTAATTATGTAATTGATGAATTAACTAAAAATCCTCTTTTATTAAAATTTATTTCCAAGAATTTATCTTGGGGTGTTTATAATAAAGCGGTTTTAAATATATATGACAAAACAGGAAATGATACTAACAATGAACTTACTCTTCACGACTTATTTATAAATGGTATTAAGGAAAATAATATAAAGCTTTCAAACCCAGACGTAACTTTATTTATGATTATAGAGTTAGTTGGTTCTACTTGCTTTAATTCAATTCTTTATAAAGAGCCTTTACCTATTGAAGAGTATAAGCCTTATTTATATAAAACAATACGAAATTTAATAAAATCAGAAGAATGATATTTATTGTGGAAAGTACGAAATTTGTATATTTTGTGCTTCTTCTTTTCTTATTGCTATTATACTTCCACGAACAAAAAAAGCTCTTGGATCTTTTGATGGGCTTACTAAAACTGGAACAATCTTTGTCCCTTTTACAAGTCCTAAATCCAATAGCCTTCTTTTTATATTTCCTATACATTCTATATTCTCTATTTTCCCATATTCATTTAATGGTAATTTATCTAATGTTGTTATTATTTCCATTTTAATCCTCCAAAATACAATTCTTTATTATATTATATTTTGTCGAATTTTAAATGTTACTGTTCTAGTTTATGTTCTCTTGTGTAAATTTGTGCATCTGCATCCATTTCGTTTTTTACATTTTCTATTATTTGTTCTGTTGATATTTTGTCTTTGTATTTATCTAAATCTCTTAATAGCTTATCTTTTATTTCTTTTTCTGTAAACACTTCATTTATTGATTGTTCTCCATCTTCATTTTCATAATTCTGAATTTGTCTTACATAGTAATCAATATCTATGTGTTCATGAGTTTCAGTATATTCTTTTCCATCAAAATCTTTTACATCTTTTGGTTCACATCCATTTTCTGTATGTTCTTCAATTTCATCTTGGACTTTATCATTTTGATAAACTCCTTGGTTTCTGTTAAATACTCTTCTTGTTTCTACTGGAATTTTTTTAGTTTTTGATGTTTCTATTTGAATACCTACATTTTCATTTTCTTCTTTTGTTTTCTGATATAAGAACATATTTACATTTCCCATATCATTTTCACACCCAATACTTGCCCCATTTGATTTTCTTGTATATACAGATTGGTCTTTGTTATCTCTTGTTGCTGTACTATCTGCTCTTACTTTTGTTTGTTCTCTACTTGCATTATTACCAACTGTTTTGTCCATTTCAAATTCATCATTTAAAACCTTTGCAGTTCCATCATTTTTCATTCCTACCAAAGAATAGGTTGTATTATTTATTTTTTCCTTTGATTTTTTTGAAATATCTTTAATATTATCTGAATATATTACAAATATACTATCATATTCTTTCAAATCAAGTCTTTGTGCTAAATTTTCTTTTCCATCAACTTTTGTATTTAAATCTACTTTTTGAATTCCATTTACTTTTACTTTTTCAGCTTGTTTATCTGTTAAACTATTTTCTTCTTTTTCTTCATTTAACTCTTCAAGTTCTTCTTCAGACATCTTATCTAATTCTGTTTGAACCTCTTCCGGTTTTATTTCTTTACCTAAATATGCTGATAAAACTTCTGCTAATTCTTTATTTTGTAAATTATTTAAAGAATATTCATTTAGCTCTTTATCTGAAACTTTTTCTAATAAGTCATTTACTGCTTGCATTTTATCTGGTTCAGAATTTGCAAAATTTGATTGATAAATGACATCATTATTTTCTAATCCACCACCTATGCATTTATCTCCTAAATAATAATTTTTTTGTTCTGTTATTCTTTCTTTTCCATTTTCATCAATTTCTTTAATTTGTTTCTCCACTATGAAAACAGCATCAGAAATATCTTTTCTATTTACTTTGTCTTTCCAAGTGGCTTTTCCTACATATTTTATATCTTTAATTTCTACTTTTTTATTTTCTGTATTTTGTTCAGCTATTTCATTTTCTAAAGTATCTTTAAAACTTTGTTCTATATTTAAAATTTCTTTTTCTTTTTTATTCATAATAGCACTTCCTATCTATTAATTATTACATATTAATTGTACCCTATTACTTAATAACTGTCAAATTTTCCAAGTCAATTTTAAACTATTGACACATATTATATAATAGTTTAAAATATAATTATTAGATAAATTTTAGGGAGTTTAGATGGAAAGTTTATTACAAAAAATTTATAGTAATGATGAATTTATTCAAATGATAGATGACTTATTAAATAATGACACAGTAAAACAAATGGAAAACTTTAGGCAACATTATGAAACTAGCTGTTTTGACCATTGCCTAATAGCTTCATATTACTGTTATTTATATGGAAAAAAATTTAATTTAGATTATGTTTCTTGTGCTAGAGCAGCAATGCTACATGATTTATTTTTATATGATTGGAGAAAAAAACAAGATGATAGAAAAGGGCTTCATGCTTTTACTCATCCAAAAACTGCATATAAAAATGCTTCTAAATTATTTGCTTTAAATGAAAAAGAAAAAGATATTATTTTAAAACATATGTGGCCAGTTACTATTGCTTTACCTAAGTATAAAGAAAGTTATTTATTAACTTTAGTAGATAAATACTGTGCTTTAAATGAATCTTATCAAGAAATTTATAATAGATTTTGTCAAAAGAAATTATTTAGATATGCTTATGTTTTTTTATGTGTATTATTTATAAGGCTATAACCAATAATTGATTATAGCCTTATTTTTATTATTTTTTTAATTCTTTATATCTTTTAATTTTCATAGTAGATGTTTTTTCAAATTCGCCATCTTTAATTTCAAGAGCTTTTACTGCTTTATAAGAATTTAATTTTTTATTTTCTTCTTTTATTTTTTTCCAAATTATATCATATATTTCTTGGTCTGAAATATCTCCATATAATTCTTTTATTTTTTCTTTATCTGGAATTACTCTTGCTGTTATAATTAATTCTTCCGCCTCTTTTCTACTATTGTTTTCTGGCTCTTTTCCATATACCATTACTTCTTTTATTTCATCAAGTTTTTCTAATAGCATTTCTATTTCTTCTGGATATATGTTTTTTCCGTTTTGTGTTACTATAACATTTTTACTTCTTCCTGTTATGAATATAAATCCATCTTTATCTATGTAACCAATATCTCCTGAACGGAAATAACCATCTGCATCTATTACTTTTTTTGTTTCTTCTTCATCTTCATAGTAACCCATCATTAAAGTTGGTGATTTTATTAATATATCTCCTTCTCCATTTTCATTTGGATTTTCTACTTTTATGTCAGCTTGAACAATTGCTTTTCCTGCTGAGCCTACTGATGTTTTATATTCTGGTGTAAGTGCTGCAATTGGAGCTGTTTCTGTTAATCCATAACCTTGTAAGAATGTTATTCCTATTCCTTCTAACCATTCTCCAACTTTTTTGTCAATTGGTGCTGCTGCTGATACTATTATTCTTAATCTTCCACCTAAGTTTTCATATATTTCTTTAAATACTTTTCTTTTTATATCGATTCCTGTTGTTTTTAATGCATTTGTTATTCCAATCATTGAATTAACCATTTTATCTTTTTTGCTTTTTACAATTTTTTCATTTATTTTCTTGTATAAACTTTCTACTAATAGAGGAACTGTTAAAATTGCTGTTGGATGTGCTTCTTGTAAATTTGGTACTATATATCTTAAACCTTCACATATTGCTACTGCTGAACCAGTTGATATTGGTAACAAAAATCCTATTGTTGATTCATAACAATGATGTAATGGTAATACTGAAAATAACATATCATTTGGATACAATTTAACATATGCTGATACAGCATTTATATTTTCTGCTAAATTTCTATTATTTAACATAACTCCTTTTGCATTTGATGTAGTTCCTGATGTAAAGAATAATATTCTAAATTCTTCTGGATCTATTTCTATTTCAGCGAAACTATTATTTCCTGTTTTTATAATATTTTTTCCTAAACTTATTAAAGCATTAATTCCTACATCTTTTCCTTCTAATGGTTTATCTGATTTCATCTCTATAAAATATTCTACTTCTGGAATATTTTCTTTTACTTTTTTGATGTCTTCTGCTTTTTTAGGAGAATATATAACTGCACTTGCTCTTGATCTTCTTATAATATTTTCTAATTCGTTTTCTGGTAATTCTCTATCTGTTGGTACAGCAATACCAACTCCGCATAGCATTGCCATATAAGACACATACCATCCATATTGTGTTTCTCCAACAATTACAACTCTTTTATCTTTTAAATTTAATACACTTGTTAAAGCTGTTCCTAAACCAAAAACATCTTCTTTAAATTCTTTATATGTTGTTATTTTATATGGTGTTTTATGGTCTGGTTTTTCTAATATGCAATCTTCTTCAGGGTATTTTTCAACTGAATTCAAGAAAAATTCTTTTACTGTTTTATAATGTGTCATATCCTCATATGGTGTATTTCTTTTTTCTTTTGAATTCTTTCTTTGTATTTTTTCATAATCAATATTATTTAATTCTTCTTCTACATTCATTTTCATGTTTTTAAATTTAATCTTTGGCATTTTAAAATCAATAATACTCATTTTGGTTACCTCTCTTTTATTAACTTTCTCATATTATATATAAATTCATAAAATTTTTCAAGTACATTTTATACTATTTGGTCAGTTTTCGTTATTAGCCGGTAATTTACGGTAACAGGAGGAGGTGATATGTTAAAATTATTGTTTTTGAGTGCGATTGGAATAATTTTAGAAATTCTTAATTAATTTTTAGGGGAATGTTCACGTCGAGCGATTAGCGAGGACTAAGTGAAAGGGTCCCAAAAAATCAATTTAGAATTTCTTAAATTATGTATTAAGCCGAAAAAACAATAATTTTAACATATTACCTCCTTCTGTTACCGTAAATTACCGGCTAATAATGAAAATATCAAAAAAGAACGGGAAAACCCGCTCTTTTTACTCTATTTTACTTCTTTTGAAGTTTTTTTATATAATACATAACTAAATGTTCCAACTATTGCAATAACAACTATTGCTATTACTCCACCTTGTTCAATTCCAGTTTTTGGTAATGTTGTCTTTTTTGTAACAGTATTATCTTTTAAAGTTGTATTTTGTTTCGTAGTATTAGTAGTGGTGTTTGTAGTTGTTGTTGTATTACTAATTGTATTTTCATTTTTGCTTATTGCATCTGAATCTGCATTAATTGTTACAGAAGCATTGTTTACATTTATATCTCCTGTACCACCATCTTGAACTCTACCACCAGATACTACAATGTCTTTTAATGTTACTGTTGTTGATTTAACACTAAGAGTTGATTTTACTTTTAATGTTATTGTTAATACTGTTTCACCTTTTGTAACTTTTGAATTTTTTACTGCTGTTAACATATTTGTTGATGAAGCATATGTTGGTGTCCAACTGTTGCTTGCAATTAAGTTTGATGTTTCTACTGTTTCAAAAACATTTTTATCATAGTTTAATTCTGCTGTAATTGTATCGATACCATTTCCAGCATCAATATTTCCTAAGCTCATTGTTACTGTTACAGTATCACCTGCCTTTAATTTTGAGTTACTTGATAATGTCATTCCTACTGAAGCTGCATTTGATATTGTAGAAATTACTACTATTAATGCCATAATGCTTACTGTTAATAATGTTTTTAATTTTGTTTTCATCACGTGTTTCTCCTTTCATTATTTATATTTTAAAGTTAAAAATTTAAAATCTTATTCATTTGTTTTTTTGTCTAAGCTCTTATCATATGTTAATTTTATATTTTTTAATATTGTATTATTTATTGTTGATAAATCTGTTGCTGTTATTTTTTTATTATCATCTAAATCTGCTGCTTTAAATTCAGCCCCATTTATTTGTATTATCTTTAGTAAAACTTGATTTAATGTTGATAAATCTACTGCTGATACTTTTCCATCTCCATCTAAGTCTCCCATTACAACTGCTGTTAATTGAATTTGTTGTCCATATCTAGTAACTTTTATCTTCATTCCTGTTCCTACAATTTCATCTTCTGTTATTTCTTTTCCATTTTTATCTATAACAGATATTATTCCGTTTGTATCACAATTTTCCATTAATTGTTTTAATGTTGTTTCTGGTTGTATTTTATCTAAATAGATATCTCCATCTTCATAATTGTCTATATCATTTTCTCCAATTTTATATTTTTCAGATTTTAGATATAATTTATCATCTTTCCATTGAGCATATAATATTATATTTTCCAATTTAGAAGTATCTATACTTTCTACTTTGTTTCCTTCAACTGCTTTATCATACCATCCTAGGAATTTAGACCCTTCTTTATCTTCTAGATTTTCTAATGTTATATTACTGTCTTTTATTGTGTAACTTGTTGGATTTTTAGAATTGTCGCAATCTCTAATATTATTGTATATTATTTTATATTGGATGATTGTTACTTCATATATTGCTGTAACAGTAGTATCACCTTGTATACTTTCAAGTGCATCTTGATTTTCCCAACCTTTGAATTTTGATTCATATCCTGGAATTATTTTTGTAGAAACCGGTGTTTTTCCTGAATATACTATTTTATTTCCATATTGAGCTAATGTTGTATAAAGTACACTTCCATCATCATTTTTAAATGTTACTGTGTATTTTTTTACACTCCAACTTGCTGTTAATGTTGTATTTTTTGTTATATTTACAATATCACTTGATTTTATAAGATTTCCATCTTCTGTATACCATCCATCGAAATCATATCCTTCTTTTGTTGGTTCTGGTAATTCTCCATATGTTTGTCCATATGTTACTTCTTTAGAATTTTGTTCAAGTGTTACTCCATTTCCATCAAATGTTATAGTATATTTATTTGCTTCCCATTGTGTATATAATGTTATATCACTTTCTGGCATATATGATGTTTCAATTTTTGTTCCACCATTTTCTTGTGTAAACCAACCTTTAAATGTGTATCCTTCTTTTGTTGGTATTGGTAATGTTACTTTATTCGAAGTATAGTTAGCTACTATTTCTCCATTTCCATTTTCAAATGTATACGTTGTGCCGGCTATTGTACCACTTCCTGTTTTTGTCCATCCATTAAAGCTTTTTGTTTGTACAATACTTGTTGTATTTTCACTATCATTTAATGTTACAGTATATCCTTTTGGTGCTATAGGATTTGATATTTCTCTTGTAGAATTATATGTTCCTACTACTGTTTGAATTTCAGAACTTTCATTCCATGTACCGCCATTTGGATTTACTGTTAATGTATAGCTTTCTCCTTGCCATTTTGCTATTAATGTTATATTTTCTGTTATATTAACATTATCATTTTCAGATATTTTTGTTCCGTTACTTGTAAACCATCCATCGAATGTATATCCATCTTTTGTTGGTGTTGGTAATGTTCCATATTTTTCTCCATATGTTACTTCTTTTGTTGTTGTTGAATTTTGTCCTCCATCATTATTAAATGTTATTGTATATTTATTTGCTGTCCAATGAGAATATAATGTTATATCATTGTTTGGAGTATATGGAGAATTTACTTTATTTCCTCCTGTTGATTCTGTATACCAACCATTAAATGTATATCCATCTTTTGTTGGTGTTGGTAATGTTACAACATTTGCTGTATATTCGGCAGTTAATGTTCCATCCCCATTTCCAAATGTATATGTTGTGTTGTCTCTTATATTTCCACTTCCTGAATTTATCCATCTACTAAATGTTTTTGTTTGTACAATACTATTTGTTCTACCATTATCATTCAATGTAACTGTATAACCATTTGGTGCTGTTGGATTTGCTATTGTTCTTGTTGAATTGTATGTTCCTATTACTGTTTGATTTGATGCACTTCCATTCCAAACTCCTCCATTTGGATTTATTGTTAATGTATATTCAGTTTCATTCCATTGTGCAAACAATGTTGTTGATTCTGTTGGTGTATATGCATCTCCTGCTCCACCTACTCTTGTTCCTTCTGTTCCTGATGTATACCATCCTTTAAGTGTAGATCCTGTTTTTGTTGCATTTGGTAATGTGACATTTTTTCCTGTATATTGTGCTGTTAATGTTCCATTTGAAGTTCCATATGTATATGTTGGCGCTACAAATGTTCCTCCACCTGTTAATTTCCAACCATCAAATGCTGTTGTTTGTATTTGTTGTAATGAATCTGTACTTGTTCCACCATTTGTATTAAATCTAACTGTATATCCACTTGGTGTTGCTGTTGGATTTGATATTGTTTTTGTTGTTCCATATCCTTGTCCAAAATTTTGTGATGTTGTATTTCCATTCCAAGTTCCGCCATTTGGGTTTACTGTTAATGTATATTTTATTACTTCCCAACTTGCTTTTAATGTTATATTTGTTGATATATCAACAGTTGTTGTTTCTTCTATTTTTGTTGTATCTTTATACCAACCTTTAAATATATTTCCTGTTTTTGTTGGTGTTGGTAATGTTCCATATGTTCCACCATTTATTACTTTCTTTGTTGTTGGATTAACATTTCCGCCATCTGGATCGAATGTTACTGTATATTCACTTCCTAACCATCTAGCAGTTAATGTTGTATTACTTGTTATATTTACAATATCACTTTCTGTTACTTTTGTACTTCCATTATACCAACCATCAAATGTATAACCTGCTTTTGTTGGTGTTGGTAATGTTCCGTATGTTTGCCCATATGATACTTCTTTCGTTGGTGTTGAATTTTGTCCTCCAGCATTATCAAATGTTATTGTATATCTATTTGCTGTCCAATGTGCATATAATGTTGTATTATTTGTTGGCATATATGGTGATGTTATTTTACTTCCATCTGTTGCTGCTGTATACCAACCATCAAACACATATCCAGTTTTTGATGGTGTTGGTAAGTTTACACTATTTGCTGTATAATTTGCTGTTATTGTTCCATCTCCAGCTCCATATGTATATGTTGTTCCACTTATGCTTCCGCTTCCTGCATTTGTCCATCCACTAAATTTTTTAGTTTGAACTATGTTACTTGTTGTTCCATTATCATTTAATGTTACAGTATAACCATTTGGTGCTGTTGGATTTGATATTGTTTTTGTTGAATTATATGTTCCATTTAAAGTTTGGATTGAACTACTTCCATTCCATGTTCCACTATTTGGATTTACTGTCAATGTGTATTGTACTTCATTCCATTGAGCAAACAATGTTGTTGTAGATGATGGTGTATATGATTCACCTGCTCCACCTACTCTTGATCCGCCTGATAATTGTGTATACCAACCATTAAATGTTGCTCCTGTTTTTGTTGGTGTTGGTAATGTTATTGCATCTCCTACATATTGTGCTGTTAATGTTCCAGCTGTATCTCCAAATGTGTATGTTGTTCCATTTAATTGTCCTCCACCAGTTAGATTCCAGTTAGAAAAACTTTGAGTTTGTATTATTTGATTTATTGTATTTCCTCCATTAGAGTTAAATCTTACAATATAACCATTTGGTCCACTTGTTGGATTGCTTATAGCTTTTGTTGTTTGATAATTTTGTGTGTATGTTTGTGTTGTTGTTCTTCCTTCCCAAATTCCTCCATTTGGGTTTACTGTTAATGTTGCTGATTTTATTTGCCATTGTGCATATAAATTTAATTCTGCATCTGTTGAGTATGTTGCATTTGCTGCATATGGAGTTCCACTTCCATTTGCTGCTGTATTCCAGCCTGTAAATGTATATCCTACTCTTGATGGAGCACTTGCTATTGTGTAATTTTTTCCCTCTACTTTTACTCCGCTTGACATTATATTTTCTACTAAATCTGTTGTATTAGGATTATATGTTATTGTATAAGTAGTTGCTCCACTTTCTGGGATTTTTATGCTCATATTGCCCGCATCAATATCACTTTTATTTACATCAACTAATGCTATATTGTTGAATTTTATAGTTGATGTTGTTGCATTTGCAATCGCTTTAAATTTTATTGTAGCTAATAGTCCATTATCTGGTACAGTAAATGATGTTCCTTCAGATTCTGAAATACTTATTTTTTGTACTCCATTTGAATTAGAATATGTTTTTGTCCATAATCCATAATCTTCATCAGCAATAAGTTTAGAATTTATTGAAATGCTATTCTTTGTGATTTTTTCAAAAACACTTTCATCATATTCTAAATATGCTGAAAAATATGAAGTTTCTCCTCCTGTAACATAAATATTAACACTAATTGTATCTCCTGCTTTTATTTCTGTTGCACTAGAAGAAAACCTTACTGTTAACCCTGCTGCTAATGTTGTTAATGGCATTACCATTTGTATTAATATTGAAACAAGTAATAATAAACTTATAATTTTAGATTTTGGTTGATTTTTCAACATTCGCATAATATCCCCCTTATAATATTTCTTATTATTTTTAATTTAACATGTATATTTTTTTTATTCAAGTACATTGTTTTTATTTTACAATAGTCTAATTTATAACACTCTGCGGAAGCTAAACTTTCATTATTTTATAACTTGAATATTATATTTATATTACATTTTTATTACATATTTTTATATCAATTTAAATGATAATTATAAATACAATATTTAAATCATAAAAAATATATTATTAGCTAGCACTCAAGCCTTTTGGCTCAAGTGCTAACTTTATTTTATAGAATCTTTAGTAACATTTTATTTAATGTAGACAAGTCTGTTGCAGTAATATTATTGTTTTCATCTAAGTCTGCTGCTAACTTATATTCATTTTCTAGTTTTGTTGTTTTTAAAATTGTTTGGTTCATGGTTGATAAGTCTGTTGCCGTAACTTTTCCGTCTCCATTTAAATCTCCTGATACTGCTATTTTCAATTCTATTTTTTCTTTATCTTTTATTGCTGTTAATTTCATGCCTGTTCCGACATACTCTTCTTCTGTTAATTTTGTTCCATCTTCTTTTGTTACTGTTATTTCTCCATTTGTTTTTAGATTATTTATATAATCTTTTAACTTTGTTTCTTTTGTAATTCTTGATATATATTTATCTCCATCTTCATAATCTTTTATATTGTTTTCACCAATTTTGTATTTTTCTGTTGATAAATATAATTTTTCTTCATCATTATTTTCAGCAAATGTTTCTGTGACATCACCAAATTCTATTGTTTTGTCATCATTATAAGAATAACAATTTCCATAACTAACTTTAAATTTTGTTGTACTTATATCTTCAATATTGTCCAATACTTTTAGTTTTAGTTTACAAAGTTCTGTTACTTCAGTATCTTCATCAAATTCGACTACTATTTTGTTGGCTTTATTACTATAACTAAAGTAACTTAAAGTATCTACATTTAAACTATTTGAAAAATCTTTTGATGTAACTTCTTCAAATATTTCTTTGTCATAATCTATATATGCTTCAATATATGATATTTTATTTTTCATGTTTTTCAAACTAATTGTTAATTCTATTGTTTTGTCCTTTTTATAATTAGTCATATCTTTGATGATTTCTATATATGGTTTTTCTTCTGTGGCTTTTGAATATATGAATGGCGTCATTATTATTGCTAATACAACAACTAGCACTATAGTAGTTTTAAATATTTTATTCATATTCTACACCCCCATTCCACTGTTATCATCATTTGCTAATGCTTGTCTTAGTACTGTTAAGTCTGATGGTTTTATTTTTCCGTCTAAATTTACATCTAATGATAATCTTTTTTCTATTGTATCAAATCTAGTTGAATCATCTTTACTTATAAAGTTACTTGCATTTGTTTTATCTGAACCGTCCAAACTTCCGTTGCTATTTACATCACCTAATACTATTGCAATAATTTCAATTTTTTGATTTCCTTTTGTTAATACAATTTTCATTCCAGTTCCTATTAAATCTCCATTTTCTAGTATTGTATTGTCTTGTTTTATAACCTCTATTTTATCAGCATTTGTTGTAATATAATTTTTTAATTCTTCTAGGTTTGTTCCTTTATTTTCTTCTGAGTTTTTCATTGCTCCTATTGCTGGCTTAATTCCAAATATATATTTATCTCCATTTACATATTCATTTGAATTTGTATCTGTTGCATAATCATTTTCATTTGAAATTTTATATTTATCAGATTTCAAGTATAGTGCTTCTTCCCATATCGCATATAGAGTTATATCTTGATTTAATGTAAATGTATCTCCTGGTTTAAATTGTGCTACTGTTCCATTTGGTAATGTTGCCCAACCTTCAAATGTATATCCTGTTCTTGTTGGTTCTGTTGTACTTAATGCTATATCAACATCTTTGTCTTTTATTTGATCTTCTGGTACAACTGTTCCTTCTCCATTATCATTAGCGTCATAATGTATTGTAAATTTATTCTGTTCTGCTGGGTAATTTATAACATCAACACTAAATCTTACATTAGTTTCGCTAGGTGTTTGTGTATTTATTCTTAAGTATTTATCATTGCTTGATGTTGCATCTGCAATATAAAGTTTTCCATCTTCCTCGTGTCTTACAAATTCTAAAGTTAATGTTAATTCTTCATCAATTTTTGCATATCCTTCTGGAGCAACAATTTCTTTAATAACATATGTATATCTTCCTGGTTTTGATGGTAGTTTCATGTGTGTTAATCTTACTTTATAATCTTTATCTTGTTCGATATAACAATAGTCTAGTTTTCCAGGTCCTAATTTTGTTTCTGAGGTTTCTGTATATACTGATGTGTTGTAATCATCTGGTAATGCTACTTTATAGATTGCTGTTTGTGGAATTGCTTCGTTTGTATTTCCATCAACTTTTGTAAAGTCTAATGAATATTCATCTTCTTGTATTTTATCGTCAACATCATTTCCTACATTTAATCCTATTAATTGTTTTGTTATCTTTGATATTGTTACATTATGCTCTTCATCTTCTGATACTGTTGAAATTATAATTTTTCCTGCTGAATCTCTTTCAAATGTAACTTCCAATTCTACTGGTTCGGCTAATTTTTCATATCCTTTTGGTGCTTCTATCTCTGTTAATATTAATTTATATTTTCCTGTTTCTGTAGGCATATCTATATTGTCCATAATAGCTTTACCATTTTTATCTGTAAATATGTTTTCAATTGTATTTTTATAAGTTATTTGTCCCTCTTCGTTTTCTTTTTGTAATTCAGCTCTGAATTCAGCTTGGTCTTCTGTAATACGTTTGTTACTTGCTGTTGAATATTTATTTACTATTAATGTAAATTTATCATCAGCTTGAACATCTACTGGTTTTAAATAAACTTCTGTATAATCTTCATTTGTTGTGAAGTTTACATCTCCGCTTATTTCTTCTATTTTTCCAGTATTTGCATCTCTATATAGTCTTATTTGTCTTAATGTATCTATTGCAAATCCATCTGGTGCTTCTAATTCTTCAAGAGTTATTGTTATATAACCATAACCATTGAATGTTAATCCTCTAATTATACCATCTTCGTCTGTTACATCTGTCCAAGTTGTATATTCAATTCCAGCTTCTTCTTGATTTACTGTTATTTTATATTTAGCTCCTGCTAATACTCTATTATAAGCTTCTTCATCAATTTCTGTATCCATAGCATGTTTTTCAACATATACTGTATATCCATTTAATATTTTTGTATTATATACATTAATTGTTATTGTTCTATCTTTTGTTTTTTCGATACTTATACTTGCATTATCTTGTGAAGATAATAGTTCATAGTACTTAATATAACCATTAGAGTCATATTTTACTTCTATTTGAATATCTTCGATAGCTTTATATTTCTCTGGTGTATTTTGATGTATTGTATAAACTATTGTTTTTCCAGCATAAGCTTTTCCAACATTTCCTATTGTTTGTCCATTTTCATCTGATAATGGTGTTGTAACATCAATATCTGTTAAGATACTATCTGTTGCAGTTTGAATTTCAGCTGTAATATTGTAGTTTACTCCTTTTATTACTCTTTCTGTTTCTTGTTTTGATGCTTTTTCTGTTGTTGTTATATCAAATACAACTTGTGATTCATTTAATATTTTAATTGTTATTGTTCTATTTGAATTATCAACTATAACATTAAATCCATCATTTTGTACTACTGTAAATTCAGCTGTAGGATCATTATCTAATTGTGGTACATATTTTGTTGATATTTGAATATTTCCATCTGTATGTTGTGAACCATAAACATATCCTTTTGCTGTTCCTTTTTGACTTATTTCTATGTTTATTGTTCCTTCATAATCAATATTATCAATATATGTTAATCCTCTTTCTACAATTACAGGCGCATTACTATCTTCTGCATTTATTTGTTCATCTGTATAATTCTTTCCGTCTATTCCTAAATTTGATGTTTGAGATATTGAACCATTACTAGCTGATGCTCCTGTTTTTGGTTGTACTGTTATCAAGTTTCCTGTTGTTGCATCTGTTATGTTCATATATATACTTGAACCATTAATTCTCTTTCCTGTTTCTTCATCTTCAGTTACTACTTTTACTGTGTAAGCTGGTGATACATCTCCATTATATATGATTGCATATATGTTATGACAATTATAATAATTATCTTCCATAACTGCATTTAATCTACTTTGTTTACTTGATACTTGATTTGATATTCTTCCATATTGGTCAAATGTTACTGTCATTGCTAAATCAACAATTGGATTGTAACCTTCTGGTGGATTTATTTCTTTGAATGTATATTTCCATATTTGAGATTGCGGAGCAACTCCTAACTCAAAACTTAACATACCATTTTTATCTGTTGTTTTATTTTCATCTGTTGTTAATGTTATTGCTTCTCCAATTTCTGCTCCGTTATTGTCAACTTGTTGTGCTATAACTTCAAATTCTGTATCTTTTAATCCAACTTTTGAATTAATATCTTGTTTTAATACCGTTAAAGTTGTTTTTGTTTCATTTTTAAATGTAACTTCTATATTTCCATATGTTTCATCAACTTTTACTATTGCATTTGTTGTTGTAGCATTTTTATCATCAACATAACCTTCACTTTCAGAGTCTAAATTCAAACTATATATATCTACACCTTTTTGTAATTTTATAGATACTTTATTATTTATATCTGATTTATAGCCTTCTCCTATTTGACGTTCAGCAATATTAATTGTTATTTCTCCAGATTGTGTTAAATCTTCTATTGTTGTTATTCCATTTTCATTTGTTTGTTCTGCTGAATATGATTCTCCATTTATACTTACATCATATTGAGTTCTTTCAATTCCTAATCCTGCATAATTTATATCTTCGTCTTTAATTATTAAGTTGTATGCATTATCATTTGGAATTGTTGCTTTAAAGTGTACTCTTTGTCCATTAATTATCTTAATATTACCATTTGTAGCAATTTCTAATTTTGTTTTTATATTTAGTATTCCATTATCATTTGCAACTTGATTACATGAGGCAATACTTCCATCTGCATTATATCTGATTATAAATACTACATCTTCCATACTTCTATATGAAGTTGGTGTCTCTTTTTCATGTATTGTATATTTTATTGTTTTACCACTTAATGATGTATTAAATGTATCTATTGATGTTATAACAACTCCATTTGTTTCTGTTATAATATCTGTTACTGTACTTTTTCCTGAATTAATATCTGTTTTTGTTATTTCAAAAGATACCCCTGCCATAGCTGAATTTGTTGTTTTATCATATTTGTATATACCAATTTTTATATCTTTTGGCATATTCATTATTTGCATTGATATTTCTCTATCATTCATAAATTTACTAGAATCAAAATTATTAATTACATCATTTCCTTTTATTATTTTATAATCTTCTATTTTTCCAGCTTCGTTGTATTTTACTTGTAATTCTATCTTTGTTGTATTTGCATAATATTCATCAATTGTATTTGTTTGTTCTATATAATAGCTTACAATTTCATTTGGATATACTGGTCCTGCTATTACATTTGCATAGCCTCTGCTGTCTGTTTGTGGATTACCTGCTGCAACATCACCTTTGCTACTTGTAACTTTAAGATATGCATCTTTCAAACCATAATTTTTATAAAATTTATCAATTACTTGTAAATCTAAATTAAATGATGGTTTATTTTTTATATTTATTGTTAAATCTGGTGTTGTTTTATTTATTTTTTGTGTATCTTCAACAGTATTTACTGTTTCAAAGTAATCACTATCTGATTTTACATTATTTTTTGAGAAATTACCTTTATCATTAAATGTTATGTAATAATCTATTGGTTTTGATATTGGGTAATAACCTTCTGGTAATCTTGTTTCAGATAAAGTATATTTTACTGTTGTGTCTTTATAGACTTTTCCTAATATTGTCATTTGTTTTGCATTTATAGATGTTTGTAATCCTTTATTAGATGTGACATTAAATCCGGCTGATAAATTATTTATAGTATTATCATAGTAGTCTACTTTATTTAATGTTACTTGTAGTTTTCTACTATATAGCATATTTATATAAACGTTTCCTGTTGCTGAATCCCATGAAATATTTGCAACATTGTCATCTCCCCATAAATCCGCTTTTAGTGATTGTACATTAGAGATTTTACCATTACTATCATATGTTATATCTAATTCTGTATAATAATCTGATTCGTTTCCACTTCCACCAAGTTCTGTATTTGCCATATCGCTTGGGAAGAAGTAACCATTATAGTTATTTCCTATTCTTGAAGAAGCTATTATGTATTTATTTACATTATCATTTGTTGCAGCTCCCCAATAATTCCATGAAGCTTTTCCATCTGAATTTGTATCTCTGAATGATACTGTATTATACTCATATGAAGTATTTGATACATATGCATTATTTGTAAATGGATACAATCTGATATTAGCTATTGGATTATTTGATATATCATCCACTGCTTTTATACTTATTTTTGTTGTTAATGCATAGCCTATATAGAAATCAATATTTCTATTTGAACTATCTTTGTTGTAATAATAATTATATTCTTTGATGTTGTTAGCTGATAAAGATGCATTTCCACTTTCATTCATATATGGTTTAATTATATTATCATCTATTTTTCTAACTATAGAATTGTTATAATCAATTTCTCCATTTTCATCAAATTTTACACTTATTATTGCAACTAACTTTTGATTTTCTCTTGTTATGTATCTATCTACATATTTTTGATAATTCTTTGGTTCTGATTGCTCATATACATAGAATAATCTTGTATAATTCTTTTCTATTGGTACAAATAATTCATTTGTATCTTCATAAATAGATCCATCAACAACATGTCCATTTCCATATGTGCTTCCATATCCGATATATCCAGCTCTAACAAATTCATCTTCGTCTCTTGAAGTATTCTTTCTTTCTGTTGATACTGTGTATTTAGCACCATCTAATGAAATTGGTTTTCCATTTTCATCAACTTCACTTTGGAATGTATAATTATCCATTGCATTTAATTTTAAATCAAACATTGGGAAGAATTTTAAAGTAATATTCAATTTGTAATTTGTATGATTTATTAAGTTGTTTTCATCTATTTGAACATATCTTCCATCTACTAGCCATCCTATATATGTATTTAATCCTGTATTTAATCTTGCATCAGTTATTTTTCCTTCATCATCAAAAGTTACATTAATTAAACATTGATATGCAACTGTTTGATATTTTGCATCTTGATTGTAGTGTGTTCCTGTATAGTAACCAACATTATTTCCAGAATTACTTCCATCATAACTATCTAAGTAATAACCACTTTGACTTGTTTGTTTTGAATCATTCTTTATAACTAGTCTTAATGTTCTAGTTCCTGCACCTTTTGTATATTGTCCCATAGATTCATAATCTTCACCATAAGAAATATCAGGTGTTCCGTTATTATCTCTATCTGCTCCTGTTAATAATGCCTTATCTCCAACTAATTCATATTTTCCATCTGATACATAATCAGTAGGTCTTGTAGAATCTGTCAAGAATGCTTCTACTCTCATTCCATTTAATTTTTTATTTACATTGTATGTATCAACTGCTGTTAAATGAATTCCAAATTCTTTAATTTCTTCATTATATATTTCCATATTTATTTCAAAGTTATCTTTATCAAATGATGTAATATTAATTAATTCTCCTCCTTGTGTTGGAGTAATTGTTGATATTTTTCCATCATTATCATATGTAACTTTTATAATTATGTCTTTGTCTTGCCAATTATAACCTGCAGATTTTTGAACTTCTTTAATTGTATAATACATATCTTTGTTTTCTAATGTTCTATCTAAATATGATGCTGTATAACCATTTATATCTGTATAAGATGTTTCTGGTGTTTGAGTTTGATTTACTTTATTTGTTGCTGATGAATTAGAATATACATTTTCAGCATATTTACTTACAATTTGGAAACCAATATCTTTTATTTTTGTATTATGGTCTACACTATCTTCTGCTGTTAAGTTAAATTTTAATATTGGATTATTTTTTAATTGTACATTAACTTGGAATTTGTCAACATCATTAGTCATAGTTTCGCTTTTTGATACACTAGCAATTTGACTAACATTATCATTATCTTTCAATGTTACATTACTTACATATCCATTTTCGTCATATGTAACTACAACATCTATGTCTTTTCCTAATGTTTGGTAACCAATTGCTGGTTTAACTTCTTTTATTGTATATGTTACTACTGTGTTATCTTTTGTTTTATCTAAATGTGCTATGCCCATACCATCTGTATTTGTTATTACACCACTTGTACTTGTAAATGAAACTTCTTGATTTTCACTTGTTTTATATTTAGAAGATACACTATATTCAGTTCCTGCTATTTTTGTTGTTCCATCTCTTCTATCTACATTTTCAATGTTCATTTTAAATTCTGGATAATTTAATACTTGTATTTTTACTATTCCTTTTGTATTACCATTGTATGTTGAAACTGTTGAAGTCTTTGCATATGATACTGTTACAAATCTATTTTCTTCAACATCATTTCCATTGTTATCAACAAGTTTTGCTTCTGTTATTTCTCTATTTTCGTTATATTTAACTTTTACATAGAATTCTTCTACAGTTGCATAAGAACTTGCACCTGATGTTTGTTTTACTTTATATATAAGTTCTTGATTTGTTCCTAATATACTTGAATATATTCCTGTTATTCCATTTGCATCTGTTGTTCCTGTTCCTCTATCTCCTCCAGATACTTCTGTTACTTCAAAATTTGCACCTTGTAGTTTTGTTGTATTTTCAAAATAATATAAGTTTGTAATTTCAAATGGTACTTTTGGTTCTACATATATTCTTATTTTTATTGCTTTATTACCAGTTATTGCTATAGTATCATCATCTCTATCACTATCTAGAGTTGCATCTGTTACTTTTTCATTTGTGTATGTTATTTTAAATGTCTTATCTGACATTTTTGCATAAGAATTATTTATTTTCGTTTGAATTAGTTTGTATGTTTTTACTCCATTTTCTAAACAATATCCTACTTGTATAGCTTCTTTTCCTGTTCCTGGTAATTCTTGAGAATCTGTTATTTTATATTCAGTATCTCTTAATACTGCATTTGTTATTTTGTCAACAGTTTCTACATTTACTACTAATGGGTCTTGATGATCTAATAAGATTTGTATATTGATTTTTCCACTTGTCTCTAAGTTTTTAATACTCCATATTCTTCCATAATTAGCATCTGTTTGTGTATTCATTGTGCTATCAATATCAACATTACCCGAAACATCAAATACTACATTTACTTTTATTGTATTTTTAAATGGTTTATAATAATCTGCTACCTTATTTGATGTTATTGTGTATGTTATTGTGCTATTTTCTATATTTCCTCCAACATTAACTAATCCATTTCCATTAGAATCTGTTATTACTGTTTTTTGGGCACCTAATGAACTCTCTACTTTAAATCCATAACCATTTATTCCATTTAATGTTGTAGAATCAACTGCATTAATATTAAATTCGAATTTATCTAAAGAATAATCTGTTAATGTTACTAAATAGTTACTCTTTGTTGTTCCTGCTGATGTAGTTGTTGATTGTTGTTTTTCTAATTTTAATCTGTTTGCTGAGTATGCTTGATCTATTTGTTCTAAAACAACTTCTCCATCATCAGTAATTTGTTTTACTTCTAATGTTTCAGCATTTGTATTTACTCCATAACCAATTGGAGCTGTAGTTTCTGTTATATAAATTAAGCTTCCTACATTTACAGATAATCCTGTTAATTCTATTGCAGAGTTTTCATCTCCATTATCAACTTTAACATGTTTTCTAACTACTGTTGTATCAGGATTTACAACTTTTATATCATATTCTGCTCCTGTTAATTCATTTCCTGTATTATTTTGTTTCTTTAAGTCTAATGCTAGATTTCCTACTTCATCATAATTTGTATATAAATCTAATGTAATATTTGCTAAATATACACCTAAAGAATCTTCTTCTGCTCTTCCTTCACTATTATCTCCTGCACTTGAGAATGTTTTACTTTTTACTAGTCTATTTCCATATATTGTTTCAACATTTGTTAATAAAATTCTATTGTCTTTTTCTCTAAATATTAATCTTAATTTTACAGTTGTTCCATTTTTTACTGTATCTTGTGATGGATCATTATTCTTTCTTGATAATTCAGATATTTCTAAATCATAAATTATTTCATCATTCTCTGTTCCTTCTTTTCCTATATTTGGAACTCTTATATAATCATTATGTGTTTTATCTTCTAAGTAACTCTTATAATCATATGCAATTGTTCCTGCTGAACCTTTTTCACCTGTTGTCTTTTTGTCATTTAATGCCCCATTAGTTTTGTCTTTTAAAATATTTGATTTTATATTAACTAAAACTCCATCTACATATGCTCCATTTGTATCAAGTTTATTTATTGTTAAATTTAGATATGTATCTTCTGCTGTTCTCTTTTTGTTTAAATGTTGATATACAATTGTTGATCCACCATTTATATATGCTCCTTGATTTGGTTCATTAACATTAGTTTGTCCTCTATCATATGGAGATTGTGATGTTATATTTGTTAATCCATTATTTCTAAAACTTAGATATATTTCTTGTGTTGTTGTGTCAATAGTATATCCTGCACTTGCTCCAACTTGTTGTACATATATTCTTACTTGATCAGCTTTTACAATTCTTGTAGATAAGTTTCCGCTAGTATTTGTTTGTCTTTCTTTTATTGTTTTTGTTCTTGTTACACCATTAATATCCCATTCAATATTAATATTATATTTTGCTCCTTCAAGAGCTTTACGAGTATCGTCTTTATCATTCAATTGTACCCTAAAATCTACCGTGTTATCTTCTATTAATTTATAACCAACTGTTATAAAACATGTATATTCCATACTTGTTTCATTAGTTACTTTTGAATAGTAGTCTTTTATAATAGTTTGATTATCTATAACATTTTCATCTACTATATAACCTTCTCCATCAAATATCAAATTAAATCCGATATGATCTGCAACTTGCTCAACATCATATTCTTGTGGAACACTTGATTTATCTACTATTAATGAATATCTGTGTTGTCCTTCTTCTTTATTTTCTATTGTAAATGATAATTCACCATTTTTATCTGATACTGCTGGTCCATATTGGATTTCTGTTTCTGTATCTTTCAAATAATATATAACATTTTTTCCAACATCAACATCATTTTCATCAGCATCTACTAAAGATACTCTTACTATATTTTGTTTATTTTTCTTTGTACTTGTTAAATTTACAATTATATCTTCTTGGCTTGTACTTTGTTCTACATTTAGATTTTCTGTTTTATACCAAATTGTTATTATTTTATTATTTCTGTCAATTGTTAAATTTTTTGAAACTGTATCTGCAACATATCCAACTTTTGGACTTTGTTCTGTAATTTTAATATTTAAATTACCACTTCCATAGATTTTTGTATTTATTTGACCATCTTCATTTGTTGTTACATATTCATTTCTAACTTGGTTATTTGAATTTGTTGTAGAAACCAAATATGTTACACCTTCTAGTTTTGTTCCATCTTTATCATCACTTAAATTTATTTGTAAATCAAATGGATTTGTTTTTAAGCTTTCATCTTTTACTGTAATCAAAACATGATTTTCTTTATCTGTACATACTTCTGTATCTATATTTGGATTAAATTGTTTTGATATTTTTGTTATTATTCCATCTTTATATGTTATTTCTATTAATGTTAAATTTGTTACTTCATACATGTCTGGCGCTGATACTTGTCTTAAAATATAATTGTATGTTCCATCTTTTGTCATAACTGTTGGAGAAAAATGTAAGATTCCGTTTTCATCAGTTTTACCTGCTAACACATCCATTTCATATTTGTTATTTAATTTTGGTTGTATTAATTCAAATTCACAATCAGATACTGTTGTTTGGTCATTTCCATTTTCAACTGATTTTATTTCAAAGTCTATTCTTTGTGCATTAATAGGCATTATGACTTCAACACTTCTTTTTTCTTCATTTACAGTTCCATTTACATTAGATTCATGATTGTCAAATACAAGTTTTCTTGTTGTCTTATTATTTGTTATATCAAATGTTATAGGATCTGTTGAAATATAACCTGTTTTTACTTCTGTTGGTGAAACTGTATATGTTATTGTTCCATCTCCTCTTAATGCTCTTGCATCACTTGCTGTAATAGTTATATATCCATCACTATCTGTTTGTTTAGTAATATCACAAACTACTTCTCCCGCTTCATTTTTTCCTTCTACTTTTACAGTTGCTCCGTCTACTGCTAATTTATTATTAGCTTCATTTACTGCTTTTATTTTTAAATCGTAACCTTGACAAATTTTTATAACTGTTGATTCTGTATTTTCTCTTGCATCTGTTCCTTCTAATTGTTTTTTATCTGTAGAATTTTTATATGTATTGTATTTTATATTTTGTGTTTTGTTTGTGTATAATTCGTTAAATATTACACCTGCATCTATATCTACATTTGATTTCAAGGTAACTTTAAATGTTAATTTTTCTGTTTGTGAAAATTTCATTTCTTCAACATTCCATGTATAACCATTTTCTGTTTTTTCTACAGTTCCTTTTGTTGTCTTAAAGTCTGAAATATCAAAATAATTTAAAATTTCATCTGAGAAAACATTATTCACTTCTACATTTCTTATTGTTTTATTCAATTCATCATATATCAAATCAAAATCTAGTACTTTTGCATTTGTAATTTCTTCTGCTGAAACTTCACTTGGTAAAACATATACTTCTCCTGCTGTTGCTACTCCGTTGTTTATGTAAGATGTACTTGTCATATCAACTAAGATTGATATAATTTGTAAGTTTTTATCATTTTCCATTAATTGTTTCATTTTTTCTGAAACTTCATCTGTTGAATCTGTAAAAACAATTATGTACTTATTTACAGTATTTTTTGAATCCAATGGTGTTGTAAATGTCTTATATGCATTATCTAAACCAATGTTACTATCACTACCTTCTCCATCTTTTAAAGCATTTATTTGATTATTTATGTTGTTTATATTGGTAGTAATATCCGTTTTTGTACTAGTCATATTAAGTTTAACGTTATTATTATTTGATACAGAAATTCTAGAATTTTTAACATTATTCATTATACCGCTTGCTAATTCTTTTGCTTTAGTTTTTGCAGTATTTTGTGCATCATTTATTCCCATACTGTATGAAGTGTCTATTACCATAGCAACTTGTGTTTCAAAGTTTTCTTGCATTATGTTTTTTAATTCTACTTCATAGTTTAATTCTTTTGAATCAAAATACTGTTGATTAGCTGGTTTTACAATCTTTTCTGTTATTTGCATTTCTTCATTTTTGCTTGTTGCACTTTCATTTACAACATCAATAACATAATGATTGTCATTTGCTGAATATATTCCTTTCACTAAAATTCCTAAAATTGTTATAACTGAAATCGCTATAGCAATTATTTTCAAAAATGTTTTACGTTTTTCCATTTTGCTTTCTCCTTTGATTTATATATATATATTACTTTTAGTTTAACAAATTTATTTTTTATTTCAAGATGCACTTTTTTCCATTTGTTTTTTTACCTTCAAATGTACTTACGGAAGCTATATTTTTAGTTTTTTTGTTAATTCTTGACATTTTAATTAAACTTTTGTAACAAAAATATTATTTTTCTACTTTCTTCTTACGGCATACTGGATTTTGGGCAAAATAAAAAATCCAGCACTTTATGCTAGATTTTTTATTTTACATATTTTTGTAATAATTTATTTTTTTCTCTTGAAACAGTATATTCATCTATTTTTAGATAAGCTTTATATTTTTCTTCAATGTCTTTTCCACTTCTTCTTAGCTTAGATATTGTTGAATTTTCCAAGTTCATCGTATTTCTTAATTTACTTATATTTCCTATTGCTTTTATAACATATGGCGAACCAATACAATTACTATCTACTAATATATATTCTTTGTTTATGTCCATAAGGTCTGTCATATTAACAATTCTGTTATCATTTATTGATATTGCCTCTGCTCCAGCTGAATTTAAATCATTTATTAATTGTAATAATGTAATCGCTGTTATATCACTAGTTTTAGATGTATCAATTGTAATTTCAACTCCTGAACCTGAAACACTTAAATTTCCAATTAATTTATCTATCTTTTTTAATTTTTTAACACTATTTTTTTCATTTTCAACATTTTGCATTATTGTTTTATTTGTTTTTGATATTTCCAACTCTTCACTTTTTTGTACATCTACTTGTATTCCATCTTTTGTAAGTGTTGCTACATAACCTTTATTTCTAGTAATTGCCCCATAAATTGTTTCACTGTCTCCTATTGCTTTTATAACAAATGGGTTTCCTATTTTTACTCCATCTATTAATATCACACTTCCATCACAATAAACATATGTATTGCTTATAATTCTTTGTTCATTTACTGATATTGCTTCTGCTCCAGCGTTTTTTAATTCATCCAATAGTATAACTATATCTTCTTGATGAATTAAATCATTTCCATCATTTATATTTATTACAATTCCCTCTCCATGTACATCTGTAGTTCCTAATAAAACTTCTTTACTTGCAATTTGTTCTTCTATATTAGGTGTATTAAAATTTATATAAATATTTTCTGCAATTATTATTAATATTGATATAATTAGTAATATTAATATGTTTCTTTTTTCCTTTGTTTTCATATTTTTCCTCTTTTCTATTTTGTATTTACAACAATTATATTGTATATTATTTTACTGTAATTATCAAGCTTATGTTTTAATAAATTCTTTTATTTTATTAAATTTACTTTCACCTATTCCATTAACATTTTTTATATCTTCTATTTTGTTGAATTTTCCTTTTTCTTTTCTATAATTTATTATTTTTAATGCTGTCGATGGCCCAATTCCTGGTAAGGTTTCTAATTCTGTTTGTGTAGCACTGTTTATATTAATCTTCGATGTTTTTGCACTATTAGTATTATTTGATGAATTTAATTTTTCCTTTGTAATATAGTTTTCTGTATTATTAATATTTTCGTTTGAATTGTCGTTTTTTGATGGTATATTTATTTTCATTCCATCCTCTAATACATATGCCAAATTTATTTGCTTTAAATCAGCATCTTCTTTTAACCCTCCTGCCATTTTTACAGCATCTGCTATTCTAGAATTTTCTTCTAATTCGTAAATTCCTTCATTACAGATTGCTCCTGTTATATGTATTACTATTTTTTCTTGATTATTATTTTCTTCTGTAGTATTTTCTGTTTGATTATTGATTATAATATCTTGGCTTATATTTTCTAAATTTTCTTTATTCTTATTCTGTGTGAAATAGTTAAAAATCCCATATATCATGCCACTTATTATAATTATTATAAATATTATTTTTTTATTTATTTTTTGCATATTTTTCCTCCTTTTATATTGAAATTTAATGTAAAATAATATAATATATAGTATATAATTTTTTAAATAATGGAGATATAAAAATGAAACTAAAGAAATTACTTTTAACACTAATTGTACTAATACTTTTACTTCCATATCAACAAATAAATGCAGAATCAGAGTCTCCAGATATAACAGCAGGAGCTGCTCTTTTAATGGACAGTAAAACTAGTAAAATTTTGTATTCAAAAAACGAAAATGAAAAAATGTATCCAGCAAGCACTACCAAAATTATGACAGCCATCTTAACAATAGAAAATTGTAATTTAGATGATATTGTAACAGTTCCATATGATGCAATAGCTACAATTCCATCTGGTTATTCAATAGCTGCTTTGCAAACTGGTGAACAACTTACAGTAAATCAATTATTACAATTAATGATGGTACATTCAGCTAATGATGCAGCAAATGTTTTAGCTTTTCATGTTGCTGGTTCACTAGAAAGTTTTGCAACTATGATGAATACTAAAGTTGCAGAATTAGGCTTAGAGCATACTCACTTTTTGAACCCAAGTGGAATGCATAATGAAGACCATTATACAACAGCTTATGATTTAGCTAAATTGATGCAATATTGTATGAAGAATTCAACTTTTAGAACAATCGCAGGTTTAAAATTTTGTACAGTACCAGCAACAAATAAATATGGAGAAAGAATTTTCACTTCTACAAATGAACTTTTGACATTAGTTGATAATAGAAATGTTGCTAGTAATTATTATTATAAATATGCGATTGCTGGTAAAACAGGTTATACAACAGAGGCTAAAAATTGTTTAGTTTCAGTTTCTAATAAAGATGGTTTTGAATTAATTTCTGTTATTCTTTCTGTTGGTTTATACCCTAATAATATAAGTGGAAAATTTGTTGAGACAAAATCATTATTTAACTACGGATATGACAATTACACGCTTCGTAAGCTTAGAGAAAAAGATGCTATTGCAACTCAAGTTGAAGTTGGGAATGGTACAAAAGAAACTAAAAATTTAGACTTATTAATTTCTGATGATATAACTGCTACAATTAAACAATCTGATTTTAATACTGAATTTGAACCTGAAATACAAATTAACGAAAATTTACATGCTCCTATAGTACAAGGTGAAGTTTTAGGAAAAATAACATATAACATTGATGGAATTTCATACTCAGCTGATTTAAAAGCTTCTCATAATGTAGAAAAATCTGGTTTTATCACACTTTTAATTCAAATTGTTATGGCTGTGTTAATACTATTCTTGTTATATAAATTGTTATTTGATGGGAAAAATAAAAGAAAAAAATATAATAAAAAATATAGAAATTATTATTATAGATAAATTTATAGATATAGGCAGATATTAAATATCTGCCTATTTTTTATTCAAAATCTTCTCCAATTACTATAGTTACATCTACTTGACTTGATGCTTGTTTATTTGTTGAAATACTTCCTGCACTAAGAGCCTTTTTCATATTTTTTAGTTGTTCATCTGTTGCATTCTTTTTATTTGTTATTACTGTTTTTGAAATTGTAGATGTTTTACCAGTTTTCTTTACTGTAAAACCTGCTTCTTCCAATTTTGTTTTAGCTTCTTCTAGTTTTGAAGTATTACCACTTCCATTTATTAATTCTATTTTTAATTCATCGTCTTTTACTGTTGTTGTACTGCTAATAGAATTACTTGATGTATTTATGTTATTTGTAATTGTATTGTCTTCTGTTTCTTCTGTACTATCTACATAGAACATAGATTGTATTAATTCAGTTGATAATTTTTTATTTATTACAAAAATGCTTACATTATTTGTATCTTTCATATCTGGTGTTGTTCCTGGTAATGTGGCAGTTTGTAAATTATCTGTGTTGAATTCTACTGCATATGGTATATAGTCTTTTATGTATGAAAGTTCTAAATTTGTTTCAACATTTTTATGAGCTATTTCTAATATTTCTCCAAGTTTAAATATATTTCCTGGTTTTAAGGTTTGTTTTAATAATGCTGAAATAAAATCTCTTTGAGTTCTCATTCTTCCAAAATCATCATTACCATATTCAGATGGATATGTTGACATTTGACCAGTAATTTTATCTGGATTACTATGTCTAAATCTTAAAACTTGCTCTGCTTTTTCTCCATTTAATTTTTGTGTTCCAGCCTTTAAGTCTATATGTAAATCTTGTGTTGGATCATCATATTTCATATCTATTGGAACATTAAATTCTACTCCTCCAATAGCATCTACTAATTGTATTAATGCTTCTGTTTTTACAATTACATAATATTTTATATCCAGCCCTGTTATTTCATTTACTGCTTTTAATGTTTTTTCAGGTGTTTTCTCTATATTATATAATGCATTTATTTTTAATGAAGCAGTTGCCTTTGCTGTGTTTTTACCTGTATAAGAGTCTCTTGGGATTGATAATAAATTTGCTTTTTGTGTATTTGGATTATAAGATGCTACCATTATTGTATCTGTTAGTTCAGAATCTAAATCTGTGCTTACCCCTAATATTAATACTTTTATTTCTGACAAATTCTTTTTAGTGTTTTCATCATGTCCTACTACTGTTGCAAGCATTCCACTTAATCCCCAGCCATTTTTATATGTTCTGTATGTAAACCATGCTATTCCTAACAATAGCACTATTAAAATACCTATTAATATTTTTTTACCTGTTGATTTTTTGGCTTTTGTTTTTTTTCTATTTCTATTATTTCTTTTTTCTTGACGTTTATTATTCAAAATAATCACTCCTAATTTTTTATAGCCTTAGTATAGCAAAAAAAATAAAAAAACGCAATAAATTTGCGCTTTTTTATTTAATTTTTACAACATTATCATAAACCTCTTTAAGCAAATATGTACTCTCAACATTCTTACTTAAAGAACCGTTTGGATTTAATTTTGCAACAGTACCAATTACTAAAATTAAAACAAAGGAAATTATAGCTCCTCTAACTAACCCATATAAAAAACCACCAATTTCATTAAATTGCTTTAATATTGGTAAACTTGCAACAGCATTCGCAAGTGATATAACTATAGAAAGAACTATTTTACTTATTATAAATAATATCAGTGCAGTTGCTACATAAACAACGTTAACTGCTATATTTCTGGCTTGCTCTGGTAGCACTTCTTCTTTAACTTGTGAAACTGCATTATCACTAGCATCTTGTATATATTTATTATCTGATATTTTTGAATTTTCATCTATAACATTAGTTGTTTTTTCTGATATTGTATTTTCTATTTTCTCATCAATACTTGTATTTTTTATAACTATATTTCCTACAGGTTTATAAATTATTAATGTTATCACAATTGCAATTATTCCTGCAAATAACTTTGCTCCTAATTCAACTAAACCTTTTTTATATCCTAAAAATGCAGAAAGTGCTACTATTAATACTAAAATTATATCTATTACAATTCCCATATTTTACTCCTCCTTATAAATTTATTAATTCGATTTTGTCTCTATAAACTATTCCAGCCATTGAGTTTGATAACACAATATTTGTTATTTCTTGTTCTGCTGTGTATTTTTTTACTAGCCATCCACTGGTATTAATGAATTCTACTTCAGCACCTAAATTTAAGCCTATAATGTTGTCATATGTATAAATTTCTTTTGTAACCGCTTCTGTAGTATATGTTGATATATTTTTGTTATCAGGATTTATAATACTAACAATAGAATCTGCGGTAAATAATCCAGATGATTTCTCTTCTAACATCACAGCTGAATTTGAAAGACTAATAGATGTAAAAGAAACTTTTTTATCTTTATTCTCAGAAATCGTTTCAGTTGTTTCATCTGTTTTTATCACATCAATTTTATCTGTATACATACATAATAGCTTATCTTTTTCTTGATATTTTATTTGTGTTATTAAATCTCCTTTTTCACTATTATATACTTTTTTTATAGAGTTACTTGGATTATTTTTTCCTTCTTCAATTGACATTACTTTTATACTTGATTGTATTTGTGTTCCTGAGGTATCTATTTCAGCTAGTGCAAGATATTTATTATCATTTGATAAAGATGTTGATACAACTCTTGTTGTTGATAGTATGTTATTAAATAGCCAATTTCCTGTATTATCATATACAGCAACTACAGTTTTATTTATTGTATCTACAATTGTTATTGCAACATAACCATTTTTATTAACTTCCACTTGCGATATATTACCTTCTACACATTTTTCCCAAGCTATTCCTTTATCAGTAATTAGATATACCTTTTGTCCTTTTTCTTCTGCTATTACTAAATGTCTGCCATTTGAATTAAAAATTGGCTTTGTAATTTCAATATTTAATTCATCTTGTTTTTTTCCAGAATTATCATATATAGCAAATTGATTTTTACTTAGAACACCTATATACTTATTAAAGGCATATATATTTTGTGTATCACTTTCATTTAATTCGATTGTTGGTAAATTATTTTGAATTACTTCTTTTCTAAAAATATTTTTATCAATCCATAACCTTACATTTTTATTATTTATGTATATGGCACTTATAATAATTAAAAATAATGTTATTATAATTGCTATTATTGTAATTATTACTTTTTTCTTATTTACCTTTTTTTCCTTAGTTTCTTTTGGTTCTTTCCAGAAATCCTTCATAAATAACTCTCCTATCTTTAGTTATTTATGTTATACCAGTTTTTAACCTTTTTTGCAACATTTTTTTAGTAATATTTGTAAAATTTGAATCAGCCCAATTCCGCCCAATATAGGGTATAATAAAGTCACTAATTTTGAAAAACCTATTTTGGAGAAAAGTATTGCACTTATGCAAATAATTATATTTATTTTATTGAATTGACTTTTACTTTTGGATGTGTTTTTTAAGAAGCTCATTCCAAGTGAAATTGCTGTTGTAAGTATAGAAATTAAAATTATTATTCCATAAATTATTTTTATTTTAGGCGATATCTTTTGTATTACATATATAACCGGCATTTCTAATTGTTTTATATCAACATCTATATTAATTAAAAACATATATACAATTGTTAATAATATTATAAAAATAATTGTTGATATTATTGATATATTTTTAATGTCTCTTTTATCTCTTATATAATCTTTCATTGATATAAGTATCGGTATTAATAAAATACAATTATAGCTTCCATATATTATACTGTTAATCAGCCAATTTTCCTGATTTTTATCTATTATATAATTATTTATATTTTTAAAATTCAAACCCTTTATATTCAAAAATCCGTACAAATACTATTACTACAATAAGAATAGGAATCAAAAATTGATTTACTTTTACTACCCCTTTTAAATTTGATTGAAAAATAAAGTAACAAATTATTGATAAAATTCCGCTTCCAAGAATACTATTTATGTATAATTCTTGTTCTAAATATGCTCCAAATCCAGCTATCATAATATAAAATGATATTAATATAAATATATTTATTAATATATCTGCAAAATCTTTTATCTTTTTATTTCTTATTAAATTTTTCAAAAACTCATCATAATTTTGAATATTTTCATATTTTATTATTTTTAAACTTTTATATATAATTAATCCAATTATAACACTAGAAATAATAATTCCTATTAATCCTTTTATTCCATGAGAAAAAAAGAATATATACACTTCTTGACCAGAAGCAAAGCCAGCTCCTATAATTGTTCCAATTATAACACATACTGTTTTTAATATATTTTTCATAACAAAAAAAGACCCCATAATATTTTATGAAAGTCTTTTTTTCTTATTCCTTATTTTTTTCTTTTTCTAGAAATCCATACAATTATTCCGATTAATATTATTAATAATGGAACTGCTGTTATTATTCCTAAAATAATTCTGCTTTCTTGTTCTGTTGCTGTGTATTTTACTGTTCCTGTTCCTTTTCTTACTGTTATATCTTCTTCTCTATCTGATAAATATGCTATAGAGTTTAAAGCTAAGTCTTTATTTTGTCTGTAAGCTATTATTGGAGTTTGTGATGATTGTGATAATTGAGCATCTGATGCGAAGTAATTTTCTCCATATATTATTAATTTTGATTTTACTTCTTCTGTTCCATTTTCAGAATTTGCTTCTGTTATTGTTTTTTCTAATTCAGCTCCAACTAGATATGCTTGTTTTTCTTCCCCTTCTTGTGGTTCTTCTGATTGTATTTTGAAGTTACTTCTAAAATATGAACCTTCACTTGTTTTTATTAAATCTGTTTTTGTTACTTTTAAATTGCTTAATGCTTCACTATCAACTACATTTATTTTTGTTGCATTTAAGAAAATAACTCCTGTTGAATTATATAGTTTTTTTGTAACATCACTATATTGTATTTCTGGTATTATTAAATCTGGTGATTGTGAAACCATTTTGCTTGTGTCTGTTTCTCTTATTGCTCCAACTTCAAATGGATTTATTCCATATGTTGCTAATATTTTATTTACATTTGTGTAATCAATTTCATTTGCTATTGCTGAGTTTAACCATAGGATATTTCCACCTTTATTTATATAATCCATAATAGCATTTGTTGCTATGTCATCAAAATCTTTATTTGGTGTTGTTATTACTAATGTATTGCAGTCATCTGGTACTTTTCCTGTTGATAATATGTCTAAACTTGCTATTTCATTAATTTCATTTTGTAAATACATATTTAAATATTGCATTCCACTTGTTAATGAAAATTGGCTATACCCTGTTAAAAAATATATTTTTGGAACTGTATCTGCTGTTACTGATTTTATTGCTGATGTTAATTTTTCTTCAGCTATACTAACACTTTCATATGTTTCTGAATCATATGTATATAAATCACTTGAAGATAATACTTTATATTTATCTCCATTTTCTACTATAATTCCTTTGCTTCCACTTTCAATACCGTATTTTTCTACTAAGTCTGGTCTATCATTTGCAGTTACTGCTTCAACTGATATTTTATCTGTTATTTTTGTGTATTGTCTTGCTAAGTCTAATGTAGAATCATCTTCAGAATACCCTACGAAATATATGTTTACATTATTATCATCAAAATTAATATTTCTTATTTGTTCTTTGCTTTCTTCTGTTAATGTAAATAATTTTTGTTCTGTTAAATCAATTGGTGTTAAATTTAATTTTTGCATACACATTGTTATTGCTATAAATATTCCAAGAATTATAACTACTAATAATAAAGTTTTTGAACTATTTATTAGCCATCTCTTTTTTATTATTTCTAAAAATTTATTACTTTTTTCTTCATGCTCTTTTTTAGTCTTTTTTTCTTTTTTATCTTTATTTTTCAACATTAACCCTCCTTTATTATTTTACACTTTTTCTTCTTTGCATAACTACTGCCGTTAATAATAAGCATGTTATTGTAAATGTTATAAATGTTACTGTATCACCTATATCAATTTGACCTTGTGTATATTTATAAAACATATTTATAAATGAATAACTTTCTAAGCTTGTATTAAATTCTGGTAATACCCATGTTATTATGAAAAATCCTATTGATATTATACCTGCTATTATTTGGTTTTCTGTAATGCTTGATGACAACATACCAAATGCTATGTATGCCATAATAAATAATAAAAATCCTAATAATGTTGCAAATGTAGTTGTTAATTTTGGTATTCCATAGTGGCATAATATTCCAAAATACATAAATGTACAAATTTCTGTTATTACAACAATTGCAAGTGCTGCAATAAATTTTCCTATTACTATTTTTGTTATGCTAATAGGAGATGTAAGTAGCAATTGTTCTGTTCCATTTTTTCTTTCTTCTGCAAATGATCTCATTGTTAATAATGGAATAATAAATGCTAATACTAATATTGTTGGTAATGAATAAAATATATTTTCAAAATTTACATTTCCATACCCTATTACGCTAAAATAAAATGATATACTAAATGCAATTAAAAATACTCCTATAAATACATACCCTATTGGTGTGCAAAAATAAGATTTGAATTCTTTTTTAATAACTGCCCACATTATTTTTCTCCTCCTTCTATTAATTGCATAAATGCATCTTCTAATGTTATGTCTGCTTTTTTCATTTCGAAAATTGTTATATTTTCTTTTGCAAATTCTGAGAATATAACTTTTCTTAGGTCTGTATCTCCATTTGCTTCTATTACGTATTGTTTTGTTCCGTCTTCATTTTCTTTTACTAATTTTACATCTTTGATTTCTTCTATTTTATCTTTTATTGAGTCCATTTTTTGTTCTAAATCTTCTACTGTTACATATACAGTGTTGTTGTTATTTACTTTTTTCTCTAAGTTCTCTGGTGTATCTATTGCAACTATTTTTCCTTTATTTATAATTATTACTTTATTACAAATTTGGCTTACTTCAGATAAAATGTGTGAACTAAATATTATTGTATGTGTTTTTCCTAATTCTTTTATTAACTCTCTTATTTCTGTTATTTGCTTTGGGTCTAATCCTACTGTTGGTTCATCTAAAATTAATATTTTTGGTTCTCCAACTAATGCTCCTGCCATACTAACTCTTTGTTTATAACCTCTTGAAAGATTACGGGTTAGCTTGTTTTCTACATTTTTTAGTCCTGTTTGTTCTATTATTTTTTCTACTCTTTCTTTTCTTACTTTTCTATCTACTTTCTTTAATTCTGCCATATATTTTACAAATTCTTTTACTGTTAAATCTGAATATAGTGGCACTCCTTCTGGCATATATCCTATTTGAGATTTTGCTTTTTTAGGTCTTTTTGATATGTCATACCCTTCTACAAGAATTTCTCCTTCTGTTGGTTCAATAAATCCTGTTATCATGTTCATTGTGGTACTTTTTCCTGCACCATTTGGTCCGTAATAGGCCGATTATCTCGCCATCATTAATTTTAAAACTAATATTGTCTACGGCTGTAAAGCTTCCGTATTTTTTTGTGATGTTTTTTACTTCTATCACGAGAATTCCTCCTTACTTTTGTAATTTTTATTATAATATCATTTTCTTTTTTTAAAGTAAAGTAATTCACAAAGATTTCACATTACGGACATAGGAATTAGCTGTTTTTGAAAATTTTTCATTTTTTGTTTATTTTTTCATTGACATTTTATTTTTTTTGTGCTATTATATTTATTGTTCAATGATTTGGGTCAGTAGCTCAGTTGGATAGAGCACGCGCCTTCTAAGCGCGGGGTCGGGGGTTCGAACCCCTCCTGGCCCACCAATGATTGTAACATTGTAAAAAATCGACTTTTAGAGTCGATTTTTTTATTTTGAATAATTTTTTATTTTTTGTGTATAACTAATAATTATACACTATTTTTATTTAATTTTTTCTTAAAGTATTATAGTATGACCTTTTTCGACATTATTTTCATATTTTATTTATCATATTACCAATTGGTTCAAATGCCCTCCAACACTTGTTATACTTATGGTGTTATATCTACATAGGAGGCATATAATGGAAAATATATCAAAAGAAGTTATTAATAAGGCTTTAGGAAAAGTTGTTAAAGAATATCGTTTAAAAAACAAATTAACACAAGAAGAAATCGCAGAAAAATTAGAAATTTCTGCTAAATATATATCAAGAATTGAAAATGGTAGTGGTGGTGTAAAAACTGAAACTTTGGTAAATTATATCAATCTTTTAGGTATATCTCCTAATGTTATATTTAAAGATTTAATAAATAACAAAGATTTAAATTTAGAATTAGAATTATCTGAAAAAGCAAGTAAACTATCAAAAGAAAATGTCCAATTTATAATTTCTGTTATAGATTTATTAGAAAAAGATAAAGAAGACATAAATAAATAAATAAAAAATGGGGCTGTAAAAAGTCCCATTTTTTATTTTTATTCATTCCAAAAAGCTTTATAAGTTTCATATGCTGAGTAAATATCAAATTTACTTGTTACTTCATAAGGAGCGTGCATTGAAAGAACTGGTACACCACAGTCAATTACATCTACACCTTTATTAGCTAAAATGTATGCTATTGTACCGCCTCCTCCTATATCAACTTTTCCAAGTTCTGCAATTTGATATCTAATATCATTTTTTTCTAATAAATTTCTAATCCATGCTACATATTCTGCGTTAGCATCAGAAGCTCCTGATTTTCCTCTTGCTCCTGTGTATTTATTCAAGCTTATTCCTTTACCAATAAATCCTGCATTTGCTTTATCTGAAACAGAGGCATAAATTGGATCAAATCCTGCATCAACATCTGATGATAACATTTTTGAATAGCAAAATACTTTGTCTAATAAGTTTGGTCTATTTATTTTTAATTTATTTAATATTTCAGAGATAAAGAAATCAAACATATGTGATTCCATCCCTGTATTTCCCATACTTCCTATTTCTTCTTTATCAGATAAAATACAAACTGCTGTATTTTTTACATTTTCTAATGTCATCATAGCTGCTAAAGATGAGTACGCACAAACTTTATCATCTTGACCATATGCAGCAACCATACTAGAATCAAATCCTAAACTTCTTGCTTTAAATGCTGGTATTACTTCTATTTCTGAACTTGATAAATCAGCTTCTGTAATTCCATATTTTTGATTTAATATATTTAAAATATTTAACTTAACTTTTTCTTTAGCTTCTTTATCATCATATGGTATACTTCCAATTAATACTCTTAAATCTTCTCCATCTATTCCGTTTTTTAGTTTTTTCTCCATTTGTTCTTGAGCTAAATGTGGTAATAAATCTGTAATTGTAAATATAGGATCATTCTCATCTTCTCCAATATTTACTGTGATTTTTTCTCCATTTGTTTTTACTATAACACCATGTAAGCTAAGTGGTATTGTTGTCCATTGATATTTTTTTATTCCACCATAGTAATGTGTTTTAAAATAAGCAAGTTCTGTATCTTCACAAAGTGGATTTGGTTTTAAATCTAATCTTGGAGAATCAACGTGTGAACCAATAATATGAAGTCCATTTTCAATATTTTCTGTTCCTATAACAGCTAAGTACATACTCTTTCCTCTATTAACAAAAAATACTTTATCTCCAGCTTTTAAATCTTCAAATTCATTAATATCTTCGTAGCCATTTTCTTTAGCTATTTTTACTGCCTCAACAATAAATTCTCTTTCTGTTTTAGCTCTGTTTAAATAATTCATATAATCTTTTGTAAAGCTGAATATCGCTTCTTTTTTTCTTGTATCTACTGTGTCCCATCCGTTTTCTCTTGTGTTAAATAATTTTTCTTTTAAATTCTCTTCCATTTTATCCTCCTTAGTTTAATTTTTTTTAGTATATCACTTTACTTTTTATTTTTCCAGTTTTTTTAGTATTTATTATATTTTTTTGCAAATAATAAAATTACTAATTATTTTTGGAGGTTTTTTATGAATTCTTTATGGTTATCAACTGCTAATTCAAAAAATTTCGAAACTTTATATACTAGTTTGAATGCTGATGTATGTATAATTGGAGCTGGAATATTCGGCCTTTCCTGTGCTTATTATCTTTCAAAAGCTGGTTTAAAAGTTATAGTTTTAGAAAAAGACTCAATAGGAGAAAAAACAACTGGACATACTACTGGAAAAATCACTTCTGCTCATGGACTTTTTTATAACTACTTGGTTAATAATTTTAATGAAACTTTTGCTCATGATTATTTATTTGCAAATGAAGAAGCAATTTCAAATATAAAAAATATTATAGATACAGAAAATATTAAATGTGATTTTGAATATAAATCTAATTTTATATATACAACTAACAAATCAGAAGTAAATCAAATAAAAGCAGAAGTTGAAACTGTTAATTATCTTGGTTTTCCTGCTAATTTTGCTACAAAAACTGGCCTACCTTTTGAAATCGCTGGAGCTATTCAATATAAAAATCAAGCACAATTTAATGTAATTTCTTATTTAAATGGCTTGTGTAAAGCAATTTTGAATAACAGTGGTAAAATATTCACACATTCTACTGTTATTGATGTAAAAAACACTGGTTCATCTTATATAACTTCAACTTTAGAAGGTAATGTTGAATCAAAATTTGTTGTATTAGCATCTCATTTTCCTTTTTTAAATTTTCCAGGAATGTATTTTACCAAAATGTATCAATCAAGTTCTTATATTATTGGAATTGATTCTAAAAAAACATTGTTTAATGGAATGTATATTAATGCTTCCTCTCCTATTTATTCTTTTAGAACTACAAAATATAATGGAAGAGATATTTTACTTATAGGTGGCTCAGAACATAAAACCGGAATAGCAGTAAATTATAACGAAACCTATGGAGCATTAGAAAAGTATGCTAAACAACTCTACCCTAATTGTGAAATTTTATTTAGATGGGACACTAGAGACTGCATTACCTTAGATAAAGTTCCATATATTGGTCCATTTTCTAACGCAATGGAAAATATTTATATTGGAACTGGTTTTAAAAAATGGGGTATGACCACTTCTAATGTCGCGGCAAATATAATTACTGATTATATTTTAGGCAATGAAAACAAATATGCTTATTTATTTGACTCAACCCGTATGCAACCAATAAAAAATAGAGTTGAATTTAAAAATATTTTAACTGAATCTGTAAATTCTTTAGTTTTAAATAAGCTTAAAACTTCTAAACTTACTTTTGATAATATATCTAATAATTCTGGTGGAATAATTGAAGTAAATAATCAAAAAGTGGGTATTTACAAAGATACTTCAGGCAATATTTTTGCTGTAAAACCAGTATGTTCTCATTTAGGATGTTTACTATCTTGGAACGATGCTGATAAGACTTGGGACTGCCCTTGCCATGGTTCTCGATTCGACTATATGGGAAAAAATCTTTATGACCCGGCTATTAAAGATTTAGAAAAGTACAATTTATAACAGAATTTTAACTTTTTTAGCATTTTTTGTTGACTTATTTTACTGTTTTTGCTACAATTTGCTTATAAATTCATATATTTATATATTTTTTATTTATGAACTAGATTTCTTCATTCGTGATAATCTAGTTCTTTTTACTATAAACATTTTAAAAGAGGTAAAATTATGAGCAAAAGAAAAAGAAATAATAAAACAAAATATTTAAAATTTATATCATCAATAATATGTTTAGTCTGTATTTTAATTTATGGCTTCATAATGCAAAATACAGAAAATACTAATAATGTAAATGAAAATATCTCACAAAATCAAAATGTAACTTTTGACTTATCTTCAATTCCAGAATATTCTTCAAGTCCTTATGTTGAAATAAATAATAATATTCCATACTTTGAAGAAAAAGACTATACCACTAAAAGTTTTGAAAATTATAGTGAATTAGATGTTCTTGGTAGATGTGGAGTTGCTTTTGCAAATGTTTGTACAGATATAATGCCACCCGCAGGAGATAAACGTGGAGATATAAGTTCTGTAAAACCCTCTGGTTGGAAACAAAAAAAATATAACGGAGAATATTTATATAATAGATGTCATTTGATTGGTTATCAATTATCAGATGAAGATGCCAATAAACAAAATTTAATTACTGGAACACGTTATTTAAATGTTGAAGGAATGTTACCTTTTGAAAACAAAGTTGCAGATTATATAAAATCAAATAAAAACAATCATGTTCTTTATAGAGTAACTCCGATCTTCAAAGAAAATAACCTTGTAGCTATCGGTGTTCAAATGGAAGCTTGGTCTGTTGAAGATAATGGACAAGGTGTATGTTTTAATATTTACTGCTATAACGTTCAACCCGGAATAGTTATAGATTATGCAACTGGAGAAAGTCAAATTTCTGCTAAATAAAATTTATAAAAATCATTGTAATTTTATGTAAAATGATATATAATCACTTCTAGTTTTATTCTTACTACTATTTTTCAATAGTAGGTTCCCTACACAAAAATTTAAAAAGCGAAGGAGTGATTGCATATTGAATTTAGATTTAGTAAATGATTTATTTAGTAATTTAAAGGAGAATAAATTAGTGCAAAATTTTATGAAAGAATTATCAAATTATTTAGAAAAAAATTTATCTAATAATAATTTTAGTTCAAATAGTTGGATTGATTTATCAAACGATGATTTAACTATTTTTGATACTAAAATAACTACAAAATTTAGAGATGAAATGTTAGTTGAAAGAAATAATATTTTACAAAATTATGCTAAAAATATTAATGACGCTGATGATATTTTTTACATCTATTCTATTAATTCTAATAATAAAAACTCTTATAATTTATATAATTGTAGAACTAATGAGATTGTTACAAAATCTATTGATAATCTACCTAATGGTTCTAAACTTGGAAGTATTTTGTCTTATAAATCTGGAAGTTTTATTTTAGATAATGAAACAACTGAAATGCTTGAAAATGAGATAATTTCTATGATTAAAGATAAGATTATTGAGCAAAATGATTTTTTAGCTAATAATAGAATTGAAGGTCATATTTACGAAGTTGGCGAAAAGTCTTCTGGTCGTGTGTGGTTATATGATTTGAATAGTGTTACTGGTGGCAGTGATGGTATTGAAGAAGTTGAGTTTCCTGCGGAATTGTATGATAGAATTGATGAAAATGATAGAGTTGTTTTTAGGGATGGTGAGTATCAAATTTTTGAAAATCAAATTTGATAAAGCAAAAAAGTATGTATATTTGAAAATATACATGCTTTTTATATATTTTTTTACATCTTTTAACTTTATCTTTTTAAAATTTTATCTAATGTATCTTCTGCCTTCTTTACAAAATAATTATCCTTTTCCATTGGTATTTCAATTTCATCTACTATTTTCTTTAATTTATCTATCGTATCCAAATTATCATTTGTTTCAATTTCAATTAAAATATTGCTATTTTCTATAAATTTTAAAGCCAATTCGATTTTATTTTTATAATAAATAACATCATTTTCTTTTATATTCATAATTTCATAATAACCCAATTCATTAAATAATTTTATTGCTGATTTAAAATCTAATATATCACAATTTATTGCTTTTTGACTTATAATTTCTCCTTTTTCATTAATATTTTTCTTTTTAAAAGTTATTTTTTGAATTATATTACCATCATCAATAATATATCTTATAATCACAGCTCTTGACAATATTTCTCTTGTTGTTAGTTTTTCTATATTTAAATCCCTTGGAATTAAATAATAATCATCAAGTGAAAACTTTCTTCCTTTACAAAATCCTTTATTAGTTAATATTTTTATTAATTCATCATTTGAACAAGTAACTTTGATTGTAATTTCATTTTCTTCTTTTACAGACATAGTTGACCTCCTAATTAAAACATTTTTAAAATTATTATACCATAAAAATAATTATATTTTATATAAAAATTAAACTTTTGCTTTTTTTTCAATTTTATGATAATATCTACTCATAATTTTTTTTACTTCCTTTAGATAAAGGAGTTAATATAGATGTAACTTATTAACAATATTATGCACGTCAATTGACAGGAGGAAAACAAAATGTATAAAGATTGTCATGTTCACACCAAAATCAGCCATGATGGTAAATCATCTATGCAAGATTATATTGATGTTTCAGCTCAAAAAGGAGTGGATGAAATTACTTTTACTGAACATTATGATGTTTACGATGGTTTAAAAACCAATCTTAAAACATTAAATGTTGCCGATTATTTTTCAAGTTATCAAAAGATGAAAGAATCAACTGATACTAAGATTAATTTTGGAATTGAAATTGGCTTACAGCCAGATATTTATAGAAATATTCAAACTTTAGTATCTAATTATCCTTTTGATTTTATCATCGGCTCTTCTCACATAACTTGTAAAAAAGATATGGCTATGGATAAAAGTTTTTTTGAAGGTTTAACAAGAAAACAAGCTTATTCAAAATACTTTTTTGAAGTATTGAACAATATTAAGATTTATGATGAATTTGACGTTTATGGACATTTAGATTATGTTGTGAGATATGGTGGATACGGAATAAAAAGTATTGAATACTCAGAATTTGCTGAACTTCTAGATGCCATTTTATTAGAATTAATAATGAATGACAAAGGAATTGAGATTAATACCTCTGGTCTTCGTTATGGTCTCCCTTACCCACATCCTAATATAGAAATAATTAAAAGATATAAGGAGCTTGGTGGTAAGATTATAACAATTGGTTCTGATGCTCACAATTCAGATGATTTAGCAAAAGATTTTGATTTGGTTTATGATATTTTGCGTTCGCTTAATATTAAGGAAATTGCAGTCTTTCATAACAGAATACCTGATTTTATTTGTATTAAATAATTATTGTATCAGGTAATTGATTTTTAACCGGCTCACTAGAACAGTGGACCGGTTTCTATTTTTCAATTTTAATTTCAATAAAAAATAAGCAGTAAATTATATTTACTGCTTAAATATGGTCGAGGCGACAGGGATCGAACCTGCGACCTCATGGTCCCAAACCACGCGCGCTACCAACTGCGCTACGCCTCGAAATAATATTTTTTTGCTCAATGCTTATATATAATAGCACATATTTTAGAGATTTGCAACAATTTTTGCAAATTTTTTTTGCAAAATCTTCAAAAACATCTTGAAAATTATTCTAAAAGCAATTATAATATTGTGTATGCACCAGTAGCTTAGTTGGATAGAGTGTTCGGCTACGAACCGATATGGCAGTAGTGCATAATCATTAATAATAGGGAATTTGAGGAAGTGATTACAAACTGTTCCCCAATTCGTTCCCCAAAACAATAAATTTAGTTGTATATTTTCTAAATTTTTGTTATACTTATTTTAATTTAAAAATATATGTAGCTGTAGCTCAACTGGATAGAGTACCTGGCTACGAACCAGGCGGTTGCAGGTTCAAGCCCTGTCAGCTACACCAAAATGCACTTATTTATAAGTGTATTTTTTTAACTTGCTAATTTCTTTTCCGGCCTAATGTCTTGTATTCTTATTTTTATTACATTGTTAAAATATTTATCATTTTCTGCAATAAGTTTTTGTAATTCAGGCTCACTATTTTGTTGTCTGTATAATTTCAACATTTCATTTCTCTTTCTTTCTTCTGTAATGTGTATATAATATTTTCTTGTTGTGTCAAAATCAGCATGTCCCATAATAACATGTAATACTTCAGGAGGCATACCTAAAGTTGAGCATAGTGTTGCAAATGAATGTCTTAAACCATATGTAGTAAGATGTTCTAAATTATATTTTTTTATAAATTGTGGCATTTTATTTGTTAAATTTTCAGAAACAAAAGGTCTTCCATCTTGATTCAAGAATACATATTCATTTTCATTCCATTTTTTACCTAATTTTTGATATTCTGCCATTCTAGATGCTTTGATTTGTAATAATACTCTTTTTAGTCTAGGATGCATTGGTAAATCTCTGTAACTTTCGGCAGTTTTTAATTCTCCATCTCCTCTTGCATGGCCGATTTTATTCATATTTTCATCATATAAAATAGTATCTTTATAAGCATTATTGATATGTACAATATCCTTCTCAAAATCAATAGCACACCATTTAAAGCCACAAGCTTCCTCTGGCCTTGCTCCAGTCAAAAGTATCGATTCAAATAGATACACCCATTGTCTTTTGTCTTTTTCAAATATATTTAACCATATTTCTTGCCTATCTTGTTCCAAATGTTCTATTTCAATTCCTAATGATTTCTTATCGCTAATAATTTCAACCTTTTCTGCTGGATTATCTGCTCTTAATTTTTCTTTTATAACAAGATCTAATGACAATTTTAAAACAAGCCTAATATCCTTTAAATATTTGGGTGAATAGTCTAATGTATCAAAATGTTCTTGTATCTGTTCTTGTGTAATAGTTGTAGCATCAAAATTACCGAAATATGGTAATACTTGTATTTTTGCAGTTCTCCAATAATATGTGACTGTCTTTGGACTTATTTTTTTCTTCTTTTTTACACCATTAGACTCTGACTGCTTCTTTTTTTGCTTTATCATTTTTTCAACATATAATGAAATAGGATACTTTATTTCATCTTTTTTATTTTCTCTGTTCCCATTTGCTTTTAGCTGATTATTTCTTACACATTCCATATATTCGTCAAATTTATTTAATTCTATTTGACACTCTGGGCTAAAAACTTGGACATTAGCGAATTCCTTGTTTTTCTGTAATTCAATATATTTAATAAGAATTGCTTCAGCTAGTCTTTTTCGTGCAACTTCTTCATTAGCTCCATACTTTGAAATTCTAGGGTTCGGCACACCTTTAATATTTAGTTGAAGAGTAACACGAGCCTCCTTTCCATTTTTCTTATTTCTAATACTAACTTGTCCTTTTGGCACTCTTTCTTTTTTTATTTTTGCTCTTGTTTGACTTCTTATTTTTTCCATTTTTGCTCCTTCCATAAAAAAGGCATAATAAAAGCAAACAAATTTAAGTTAATAAGTCTATTAAATTTGCTTATATTTTAATATATTATTTATATAAAAATCAACGGTCGAAACTTAATAAGTATATTTGCCGTAATTGTTAGAAAACCATTTAGGTAAAGCCTCTTTGTCTATAATAATTTTCCTTTTTAACTTTATTGCTGGGAATCCATCCATTTTTACGAATTCCAGCATAGTGTTTCTTCCAACACCCAATAATTTTGCTGCTTCGTCTACTGTAACACTTAATCTATCATTGTTATCCAATATTATCACATCCTTTTTCCCTAACTTCTTAATTTTTAATTACATTAATTTTAGTATTCAAAGAGATACTTTATCTTTATCCAGAATCGGCTTTGATTATTTTGGTTAATTTTTTGTCTACACTATTTGAATATAACAATTCTATTAGAAGTCTATTGAACATTCTAAATGCCTCCTTTCTATCAAAATGTATAAAGACAGATAAGAGCTTGTCTTATCTGCCTTATGAATTAATGATTTCTTTATAATAAGCCCTCTATTATATATAAATGTGATTACTTATAAAAAAATCTACCCAAAATATAATTTTTTTAATTAATTTTTCTTATATCTAAAAAATTTAGCTGTAATTTTCTTTAAATTCCTTTTTAAGTGTTTTTTCTATTTCAGCTATATTCTTATTTTGTATTTTGAACATTTCTTCTATATCAAGCATACAATTCCATCCAGGTGCAATAACTATGTCTAAGCACATATTAATTTGTTCTTTACTTAAACCAAAGTATTTAAGAGTAGTACAAAAATATACTGAAAAGAAATATATAAAACTCCAATCATTTAAATTAAATTCCTTTATTTTTTCAAATTTGCCATCTATAAGTATATTAGAAATTAATTTATTAAAATCCTGTTTTCCTTGTTTTTGCATTAAGTATGTAAAATAATAATTATTCATATGTCTTCCCTCCCTTCAATACTAATTTTATATAAATTATTTTAAAAAGGGAATGCTCGAAAATGAAAAAAACAAATTCTTTCTAACCATTGTAACAGCAGTTGTTTATAAGTTTTTAAGCTTTTTTAAAAATAAAAAACACCTTAATTGGTGTTTTGATTTTTTAATAAATTGTAATCTACAGAGATGCCTATAAGATAAATTTAAATTATTTTTTCTTTGCCATAACATTATATATATGCCAATGTTTCGTTTTTCCTAATCCTGTCTTACCTTCCTTCTCAATTTCATTAAATTCTACTATATCAAATGAGTTTTTAAACAATTCCAATACTTGTTCTTTTGATAAAAATACCATTTGTTCTTTTATCTTTGCCCAAGAATCGTTTAAACCAAAAAAATTCCCAACAAAGTATCCGTTCTTTTAAAATACTATTAGATATTTTGTTCCAAAATTCTTTAAAATAATTTTTATCACAAAATGGAATACTAAAATTGGCAACTAATAAATTGTTTTCCTCCAATTCTATATTTTCAAAATCTTGACATTTAAAATTAAATTTTTCTAATTCTTCATTATTTAATTTACTAGATATAATTTCACTTGTATTTTCCTTATCTATTGATAATACTTTCCATCCGTTTTTTATTAAATATATTGTATCTCTACCAGCACCACAACCCAAGTCAATAGCATATTTAGGTTTGCTATTCATACTTATAAATTTTTTAACCATTGGATGTGGTAAAGCATTTTCAGTATTTTCATAATATTTTTGTATATCTCCCATTAATATCAATTCCTTTCCATTTATAACAATAATTATAACATATTATTTTATAAAAAATACTAGGAGAGTGAATTTTTATTTTTTCACTCTCCCGTTGTGCTTTCAAAACTTTTTCCAGCACTGAGGATCTTTTGAATAAAAGTCACCATTTAAGCATTTTGCAACTGAAGGACAACCTCTACAAAAGTTTTTGATTTCACATTTAGAACAATGCTCAAACTTGTCATACTGACGATACTTGTCCATTTCTTCTCCGGTAAAAATATCGTAGAAAGACTGTTCCGGAACCTTGCCTACAGGAGTTTCACTTCTTCTACAGGCATATACTGTCCCATCTGCTAAAGTTGTAATGTGGGTAATTCCACAATGACATCCATCAAGAACAAGATTATCAGGATTGTTAACTTCCTCTGGATTAAATAATCCTTTTTCATAAAGATACAATTTCCAAAGGTGGTCTTTCAATGCAAATCTTGTATCACATTCCTGATTCTGCATATATTTTTCCCACATTTTGTCCAAAAAGTCTCTATATTCTTCTGGATCAACCATCAAATCAAAATCTTCAGGATTAGGGCAATATCTTGCAAATCCAAAATTGCTAACTTTGTATTCTACTACAATGTCTACAAGTTCCGGAATTTCTGCAATATTTGTTTTAGAAACAGTTGTCATGATAGCTGTTTTGATTTTGCTTTCCTCAAAGTATTTAAGAGCATCTAGTGTTGCATCAAAAGAACCATGTTTGCGAATATAATCATGAGTTTCTCTTAATCCGTCCAACGACATTTGAAAGTTAATACAACCTAAATCTTCCAGTCTTTTAACTACATCATAATTTAAATGGAACGGATTACCTAAAAGTCCAAAATGAACTTTCTTTTCTTTGAGAATTTCAAGAAAATCCCAAATTCTTTCATACAGTAACGGATCTCCACCTGTGATTACAAGGAAAGGATCTCTTTCTAATTTATCACAGGTCTGAAGAAAGTCCTCCAAAATTGCTTTTAATGTTTCTAAATCAAGTTCAAGACTACATTTTTTGTCTTTTCCTTCATAGATATAACAATGTTTGCACCGCTGGTCACACCTGTCTGTAATATGCCACTGCATACTAAATTTTGTTTTTTCTGCCATAATAAATCCTCCTTTTAGTGCAAGAGACACCTCTAAAAGAGATGCCTCTACTTTGTTGAAACTAATGTGTGTTGTCGACACTACACATTTTGGTATATCTATGTATTAACTACAAGATGTACTGCAAGATGTGCATGAACCACACGAACTACTACATGCCGAGCAACCACTTGAACAGTTGCATGAGCAATCAGCTGCAACTACTTTGACTCCTGCTCCAATCACTTTTGCCTTTGCAGACTTCATGAAATTTTGAGCTGAATTTTTACCAATGTAGTTTACACGTTGATTCCAATAATTTGTTTGTGTCATTCTACTCATAGGGAAATCTCCTTTCACAAAAAAAGTTTTCAACGAGTTGCTTGAAGCAATATTAATAGCTCCAAATAATACATAAAATGCATTACATTTACATAATATCATTTTTGGAAAAATTTGTCAATATATTTAATGATTAAAAGTCAAGATTTAGTAATAAATTATTATTTTTGTTCATTATTCCTATCTTTGTTTATAAATAATTCTTATACTTATCAATTACTTCTTTCTGTTAAAAAATTGAATAATTTTATATTTTAATAAATTATCTGTTTTGTATTTATATTCTATAAATTCTTTACATTTATTTTTCATTCTATTTCTTACTTCAACCCTAACTCTAGTTTTTGCATCTATAAAGGAATTTATTTCATCAAGAATTGCATTAAAATCATACTTAGGTTTATTCATTAATGTAAATTCATTAATACCATTTTGAAGTTCCATTGTTGTTGATATATAGTCCGGAAAATTTCTAACACAAAATGGTGATTTTTTAAATTTAAAGGTTTCTATTCTATCCTTTTCAAAGTATTTGATTTCATTGTTTTCTTCAGTGTTTTGTGGCAAAATAAATATATTCTTTTTTTCTATAATTTTGTTATTTATATTTAATTTGTAGTCCATTTTAATTAAATTATAAGAGAAACTCCACCAATCATTGTAAATTCCATTATTTGAAAAATCAAAATTTATAACTAACTCATTATTATCTATTCTGTCGAACTCTATTTCTTGGTATCTATCTTTTAACGGAAAAAATTTATACTTTTTTCGAGGGAAAATTCTCATTAAGTCATCAGTTCTCTTTACAAGTCTACAATTTTTTATTTCAACTTGCAATTCATTATGCGTTTCTAGTAAATATATATGTTTATCTCTCCATTTAGTAAATTCATTATCGTTATTAAAATTCTCCAGTATATTTACATCTATTTTTTTTCTTTTTAAATATTTTTTAAAATCTATAATATTCTTTTTATCTTGATAAATTAGAATATCAACTATATCTTGATATTTTTGTATTATTCCTATTTTGTATTGTTGACAATATTCTTTTATTTTTTTCTCATATCGTTCTTCAAATTCTTTCCTATTTTTTTGCAATTCTTCATTGTTTTTTTTATATTGTTTTTCAAGATTTGGCAATTTATTGTTTTCTTTCTTAAACCTATCTTCGTTGTAATATTTGCTTTTTAATAATTCCATTTTATCTCTTATTTCATATTCTATTTTTTTTGGTTTTTCTCCAATTGTATATGTTTTGGGATAGCAATGATAATAATTAAATTTTGTATATCCATATCCAAAATATTTTATAAAATTTTCACAATCTTCTAGTTCATAATTTAATAATTTATTACTTGCTACAAATTTTTCTAAAACATTAAAATTTGCAAAAAACTCTTTATTTGCCTCTACAACTGTATTTACTTGATTAAATCCAAAAAAAGCAGGCAAAAATTCTGTAAAATATTTTTGCTCTTTTTTATCTAATAACTCTTGTATATTATTAGTATTTTTTTCAATTTTTTCTAATACTATCATATGAAAGTCTTTTAAAGTACAATTATGATCAACCATATATTTAAAAATTTTACATGTTTTATAATGTCCATCATAAAAATTATCTAATAATAGTTCTTTATAATAGCTATACTCTAACCTATTTAATGCCATTATTTCCTGTAAATGCTCTTTGTATCTATTTTGAAAATTTCGATTTTTTCCATAGCCAGTTTGGCCAATATAAATTGGTATAACTTTATCATCATTGAAATTATTAATATAAATCATATATATACCTATATTCTTATTATCCGTATTATTGTTAATTTCTTCAATGTTTATATCTTTTATTACTTTATCTCTTATTTCTTCAAACATAAATTACTCCTAATTTTTATTATTACAAATATTATCATAAAAACATATAACTTTCAACCAAAAATAGCATATCATTTATAGTCCCTGATAATTTACTCTACTGTATTGATACTGAAATATAAATCTATCAAATCAATTTATTCATTACTGTTTGAAAAATAGTTCAACTTAATTATTTTCAGCTCAGTCTATAAATTCCTAAAAAACTGTCTAGGTTGGTAGGATAGGCGACCCTACCGTGTCACCTACCTACCTGCACTACTTTAATTCGCCTTTTTATTTCCAGAAAACACTCAAAAATCAGCATTTCTTTGTCTTTAAACATAGCATTTTTTTAGATCTTAAAAAGTATATGAAAAAGGCTATTTTTTTGTACTGTATTTTTCCTAAAATCACTTTGCTTTTATTATAATAAAATTAAATATATAATCTATCATCTTATTATCTATCTCTATATCTATATCTTTCTCTCCGTAACAGATTTGTTACATGAGTGTTACATGTGCGTTACATTGTAACATTTTATATTTTCCATCACTCCGCTTTTATAAAATTTAATAGACTTATTATTATGCGTTCCCCAATTTTTAGGGGAACAGATAAACATTTGAAAATAGAGGTTTTCCATGATTTTGTTTTTTATCAACTGTTTTCTAAAGAAGTTCCCCAGTTTTTATTTAATTGTTCCCCAAAAATGAGATTATTTTTTAATTTTTTTTAACTTTTATTAGCCTTTTATAAACTATTTTAATTTTTTAAAATTTATTTAATTCTTGATATTAATGCATTATAGCAATTTTAATAGTTTTTCTTTATTGCCTACCTCTCGGCTACGAACCGGAAGGTCGGGGGTTCGAATCCCTCCTGGTGCACCAAATAATAAAAGTCATACAAATATTGAATTATCAATGTTTCGTATGGCTTTATTTGTTTAAAAAACTGCATTAGTACTGCAATATTTACTCTTCTAAAAATCCACTAATTCTAAAATATCTTTTTCTGCTAATTTATCAAACTCAAATGAAAATTCTCTCATTTCATTATACGAATCACTTGATTGAACACTGCATCTAATTGGTAAACCAGTATCTTTACTTATACAAATATAATCATTATTTCCAGCTTGATAATTATATAAATTTGTAAATCTATAGCATTTAATTCCATTACATGTTGTTTCTTTAATACTAGCAAATAAATAATTTTTTAAATAATCACATGGACTCATCAATTTTAAATAATAACTTGTTGGTGTTATTGTCATAATTGAATTTTTTTCTGTTGAGGTACTAACATGATTCTCTCCATTATATATTGTATTTATTTTTGCAACTTGACCATCATAAAATTCTTTTATTATTAATGTATTCTCCCCTGTTTTTCTATTTATATTTTTTAATGTTCTAAAATAAATATTATTATAATTATAAGAATCTATAATAGTAATTTCGTTTTCCGTGTACTGATAATACTTTGAATAATAATTTGTAGATTTTTCATAACTATTTGATTTAGAAATTAAATTATTAATTATTATTGCTTTATTTATTGTTATTACTATTAAACCAAGAACAATTATTATGATTATATATTTTAAAATATTAAATTTTAAATTAAATTTTTTTGCATAGTTAATAAAAATTTTATCATCTTCATTTACTTTATTTTCTGTTTTATAATTTTTTAATAAATCATTACATTCTTCACAGTTTTCAATATGTTTTTCTATAAATTCATTAGTATCATTATTAGTTAATTTTTCTATATAATTTGGTAATAAATCTCTTATAATATTACACTCTTTTTCATTTTTCATAGTAATCCCTCCTTTAAATTTTCCTTACCTCTAAAAAAAGTAGTACGCGCCCAATTTTCGCTTTTATTAAATAAATCGCCAATTTCTTTAAATGATAGATTTCCGTGTATTCTATACAAAATAACTAATCTCGTAGTTTTATCTAATTTTTCAATTTCATTATATAATTTTCTTTTTTCATCATTTAAAATAATATAATCTTCAACAATATAGTAATTTTTTAAATTTTCATTATCGCTTAATGGAATTATATTAATTTTTTTGTTATGTCTAACTTCGTTTAATAAAAGATTTTTTGCTATTTGGCAAAGCCATGTTGATATTTTAGATTTATTCTTAAAGGTATGTATTTTTGTAATTGCTTTATAGAATGTTTCTTGAGCTAAATCTTCTGAAATATCTGCATTGTTAGTTAAAAATAATAAATACTTATAAACTAGTTTAAAATAGTCATTATAAATTTTTTCAAAATCATTCATTTTCTTCTCCTTTTGTATATTAGACACTTAATAAGACATTTTGTTACAAATTTTTTATAATATTTTATTATACATTAAAACACATTAAAAATGTTGATTTTTCAATATTTTTAATGTGTTTTGAACTTAACCAATTTGATATTCTATTCTCCCTTTTCTTGAAATAAAAAATTTCCATCATACTCATTTTGTTCAACTTCTTGTCCATTTTGACTAAATAAAATTTTGCCTTCTAGTTTATTGTTTTTACTTTTTAAATTTAAATAAAGTACTAATATTGTGCAAAAAGCAATAGCTAAAACAATACTTAAAGTCAATAAAATTTTATTTAATTTATTCATATGTATTTTCTCCTTTTTTTATATATTTATTTATAAAGTATACTATCTACTTTTTCCATAATTCCACCGTTTCATTCCAATAACAATGTCTTCATTACCACTTCTCTCATGGTATTTTAATATTGTATAATCAGAATATCTATATTGTAGACTTCCTCCATCATAAAATATTTCCTCTGTACATATTTGATTTTGTGAATCTTCTTTAGCTTTATTTAATAATTCATCTATAGTAATAATATTTTTTTCTATAGCTTCTTTAAAATTATATTCTGTGTTATTTACTTTTATCAAAACATTTCCGCCATATGTATATACATTATCTACTATACTTTCTAGTTTAGAATTATTTTGAGTATATAATATTTCAATATTTTTATTTTTCTCAATATTTGTGTCATCTTTTTTTATGTTGATTACTTTGTAAAAAGCTAATATTAATATTATTACTATTAAACAAACAATCACTCTTTTGAAATTTTTCATATAATTCCCCCTTTTTTCAACTTTAACTTTATGATATTTTATCAATCATATAAATTTTTAGCAATAGTTTTGGATCAAATTTTTATATGTTTTTTCAAAATATTTTACCACCTAAAAAATTTAAAATATATGTGTTACTTTTTTAATTTTATTTTGTATTTATAGTAAATGATGACATATTAATTTTTTTGATATTTACTTATGTTATAATAAAAAATAGTATGTAATCAAAACTTTAAATAATACAAGGAGGGAACTATGTTACAGCCAACAAATTTAGATGCCAAAAGTGATCAAGAATTATATTTATTATTTCTAAAAAATGATAATGAAGCTTTTAATATGCTTGTTAAAAAATATAGAAAATCTCTAATATCATTTATTATAAAATATGTTAAAAATATTGAAATTGCTGAAGACTTAGCTCAAGATGCTTTTGTTTATATGTTAATAAACAAAAAAGAATACGATTTTAAATATACTTTTAAAACTTATCTATATACAATAGCAAAATCTAGAGCAATCAACTATTTAAAAAAAGAAAAAAAGAAAATTATATTTGATGAATCTTATATGTTAAATAATGATATTGAATCTTTTGAGGAAACCTTAGATGCGACTTTAATAAGAAAGGAAAAATATGAAATATTATATAAGAATTTAAAGAATTTAAAACAAGATTATAGATTAGCAATTTATTTAGCAGATTTTCAAGGATTTAAATATGAAGAAATTGGTAGAATCTTAAATAAGACTCTACCTCAAACGAAAATGTTAATACATAGAGCTAGAAAAGCTTTAAAAAAATTATTAAAAAAGGAGGAAAACTTATGTTAAACGAAGAAGAATTTATCAAGTCCGTTTGGAATAAATATGAAAATTATAATTATAATAGCAAAAATAAGAATCAATTTTTCTCAAAAAAATTATACAAAAATAATAAATATATCTTATCCATAAAATCTTTTATTACTTTTTTAATATCGTTAACTACCACTATTGGAGTAGTATATGCTGGAGTTATAACATATAATTATATTCAAAAAAATGGGAAAACTAATTATTATGATGATATAAATTCATGGTTTGAAATTAATGACCAAGAAATTTATTATAAAAAAATAAATTCATACGATGAATATTTGAAATATAAGCAAAAATGGCCATCTATTATCTCTATGACTGAAAACGATTTTAAAGATAATTTCATAGTTGTTTTAATAGCAACTTGGCGAATGCCTGATATTAATATTTCAGATATAAATACTGATGAAAATACATTATTTATAAATGTTGATAATAATTTAGAAGAAACTGCAATAAAAAACGAAAACTATATGGTTTCAACTTGTTTATCTAATAATTTTGATAGAAAAAATATTGTAGTAAAAATTAAAGAAGAAAAGCTAGAGACATCTAAATTTATTTTATTAGAGAATTTACCTAAAGAATATAGTATTAAAGAAGCAACAAATGATTTATGTGTCGTTGTTCAGGACAATAAAATCCTCGATGAAACAAGAAAATATTTAGATACTTTCATTGATAATACTTCAAATGGTGTAGATGATTATTTAAGAATTGTAAGATATGAAACTACAAACTCGCAAGCAAATATAATAATTAGCGATATTCAATATAAAAATAATGAATATATATTATATACTGATTATACAAGAGATAATTCATCATCTGTAAAAGATATAAGGTATATAGGAAAATACAGAACCTTTTCTAGTAAACCTTTTCTAGATAATCAAACAATGTTTTTCTTGTCTGATATTTTTGGAAATAATGTTCCAGTGCTTATTTTTTCAAATAAGTAATTATAAAAAATTATTTTATGCATTTTTATTTACATATTTAATTTGGTATTATACAATTAAAAAAATAGATTAATCTTTGTTTTGTTTGGAGGAATATATGAAAAAGAAATTAATAATATTAATATTTATTATTTGCATTATATTAATTGGTCTTGCAATAATTTTTAAGAACAAAGGAAACACTTCTAATGTCCGTATTATTTCAAAAAAATCACAAATATATTCAAAAGATGATATTGATAGTGCAATAGCTGTAACTAAAAAATATTTTAAAGAGAATTTTTACAAATGTTCTTTATTGAAAATTGGTTATATAGGAGATGAACGAAACAATGAATATCTTGATAAAGCTTCATACTATAATAAAGAACAAGTCATTGTGTTAATCTCTAACTTTTATGTTAGTCCATCTGGTGGAGACGGTTCTTTAAACCAAGATTTTCAATATGAAAATTGGATGTGGATTTTAGTAAGAAATAAAAATGAAAATTGGGAACATGTTGATCATGGTTATTAAACAGTATTTTTGCTTTTTGAAAAATTGTTTGACAAATTCAATATAATATGTTATTATTTAATTACAAAATAAATGTGTTTGAATGTCGCTTAAATTCAAACAAAACTCGTATGTGTACCCGAGAATACACATACTTTTTTTATATCAAAAAAATAGAGCAGACCGAGAAATCTACTCTACCGACTATGTATTGCTACTTATTAGTCTTTGTTGATTTTTTCATCTTGTACTTGTTGCTGATCTATAAGAAAGAGCTAACCTTTCTTTTATCTAATCTCCGGATTTTCCTCCAAAATTCTCTCTACAACATCATCATTAATAGTAAAAGGAACAACATAACCTTCCAACAAATTAGCTTTTTCTTTTAAACTCTCATTAGCAGAATTAACATATATTCTAGATTTTCCCTTACCATTTTTAGCCTCTTGAACCAAATTAGAAACAGGTGAATTTCCATCAAAAGCAATAACTATAGAAGTTCTTCTTTCAAAAATCTCATAATTAAAACTCTTATATATACCAAATTCATCACTTTCTGTAGAAATACAAACTCCATTTAATCTTTTATCTAATAGACGTTCTTTCACTTCTTCAGAAATTGTTTTGGGTATAATTGCATCAACTTCAAACTTTTTATTTATTTCTTTTTCTATATCAAGTATCTCTTTTTCATACCCTTTCATTTGATGGCCAATTACAAAATATACTTTATCACTATCTACATTTTGCATTAATTTCTTTAATAGCTCTCTTCCCTTTTCTTCAACTTTTGTCTCTCTGTTTCTAGCATTAAAGCTTCCCCCAGCTATTATGATTGGCATTTTATCTGTAGGTAATTTTACAATTTTATCTTTTAGAGCTATTTCAGATAATATGTTGTTATTTAATCTTAATTTCATTTTATTAGATTTGCTTTCCTCTTCTATTTCATCTTCTAATTGTAAAATTGCTTCTCTAATTGTTCTTCCGTTTAAGAATTCTTTAAACTTTTTGCTTTTTTCTTTAAAATATTTCTCTTGATGTTCAATAATTTCATCTTCAACTTTTCTCATTTTCATAAAATCTTCATTTGTTAAACCTAATAAATTTTGCATGGCTAATTGTTCATCAATTGTATCTGTTCCATAAAATCCAAATCCATCTGTTCCTTGTACACATTTAATATCGTTCTCTAAATACCTTTTTAATGGATGTTTTTCAAGCTTACTTAAATTATTTAATCTAACATTTGATGTTAATTGAAATTCAAGTACAGCCCCTGTTTCTTTCATTTCTTCTATTAATTTTTTACCTTCTTCTGTGTCTAAATCTTCAGTATATAAACCATGTCCTAGTCTAAATCTAGGCATCTTTTGCCCTGGCTCTAATCCATCTTTAATACATTGTATTGATTTTTTTACATTATCTCTTAAACTGTCATTTTCTCCTGCATGAATTCTTATGGTATAGCCATTATCTTCTTTTGCTACATATTGTACAATTTCCTTTATTACTGGACTTAATTCTGATATATCATTTATTTCTTCTCCTATAAAATCACTTCCAACAACATAAGGACTTTTTGATACTGCTTTTAATACATTCAAATTTTCTCTTAAATAGTTTTGATTTGTTAAATTGTCTTTTATTATTGTCAATGGTATTCTTCTTATAGCTACTAAAAATCTAATTTTTACACCTGTTTCTTTTTCTATTTGAGGCATAATTTCATCTAATTCTTCTAGTAATTCTATTGCTGGTATTCCTTTTTTAGTTAAAACCGTATCTGCTATTTCAACATAATAAATTCCTTGTCTTTGATATTCTCTTGCAATCCATAAAAGTTTATCTTGTCTTAAATTATTTTTGCAATATGGACTTTCTTTTTGTTTATCTTCTAACATTTTTAATGTAATTGATTTTATATCTTTGTCTGGTATTTGTTTTATTAAATCTGAATTTAATTCTATTTTTTCTTTACTTTCTGTACCCTTTGCAAAAACATATCTATAAATATATAATTTTTCCAAATTTGTAAATACAGCTTGTCCATCTTTTAATATTTCTAGACTTTTACTTATTTTTTTCAAATTTTCTGTTGCATTTTCTAAATTATTTAATATAAAATCAGCAAAATTTATAAATGTGTTATCATCTATTTTTCTTGTTAAATATTTTCCTTTTAAATCAGAATCAACAAATAATTTTTCAACTTCTTCTCTTTGTTTGTAAATCTCTTCTTCTTGTTTTTTACTTAAAGTTAATCCTAATTTTTTTATATAATATAATGGGTATCTAACTTGATGTACAAGTCCTAATGCAATTAAACAATCAGATGGTAACATTGCATTCATATGTGTATGTAAATCTGTTCTAAATTTTGCTTTTTTTAATATATAAGATTTTACTAATGTTTCGTTTATACTAAAATTATAGTTTTTTGTTTGTGACATCAATGTTTTGCTAATTGCCGGAATTGTAGCTTTTATTGCTACTCTTCCATCTTTATAAATATTTGCAACTTTTATTCCACCCATTCTAAAAATATAAACTTCTTCATTGTCTCCATTTATGCTTGCTGGTATTGTTCCTTTTATTATTTTCATATCTTTTTCATTTTTTATAGTTTTCAAGCCACAAATTCTTGCTAAGTTTGTTATTAAATTTCCTGTATTATGGTTTGGTGTCTCTAATATATAAGTTAATTCATCCTCTTTTTCTTCAATTAAATTTACAACTATATCTTTTTCTTTATCTAAATAAAATCTACTTGCAATCTTTGATTTTTCCATTTTTCCCTCCTCATTAATATATTGTTCCATTTTCTTCACTATATCTTTTAAAGGTTTCCAGACATTCTTCTCTATCTAATTGTTTTAAACAAATCAAATCTTTATTATTTCCCTTTAAATAATCATAAATAATATCATCTCTAAAGCCAATATTTCCTGCATCTTCTTTAGTACAACCATAATATACTTCTTTAATATTAGCCCAAATTATTGCAGATAAACACATTGGACAAGGTTCGCAAGAAGTATATAAAATATAATTTGATAAATCGTAAGTATTTAACTTTTTACAAGCTTCTCTTATTGCAACAACTTCAGCGTGTGCAGTCGGGTCATTATTTTTTATTACTTTATTATTTCCGTTTGAAATAATATTTCCTTCTTTATCAGTAATTATAGCACCGAAAGGCCCTCCCTCTTTATTTTTTATTCCATTATCAGCATTTTGCTTTGCTTTTTCCATATATATATTCATAATCTTTCCTTCTTTCTATTAAAATTATATTATATTTTTGTAAATCCATCAATTAAAATCATAAAATTATTTTTATTTAATATATTTTTATGAGGTGTTTTTGATGATTATTAAATCTTATAAAATAAATAAAAAACTCACTTCTATTACTTTTTTATTAATAATTGCTGTAACTTTTGTAAGTTATTATTTTTTTAACTCAAAATCTGCTACATCTAGTTCTTATATTTTTTGGAATGATGAACAAAATAAGGTTTCAGAAAATAATAATTTTATAAAATGGGTAGATTTTAAAATAACTTATGAAGCTTTAGATAAAACTTCTAAATTAGATATAAAATCTCATAATTCAGAGTCTACTATTAAATATAATTGGATTGAATTATTAGCTTATTTGGCTTGTAAAAATGGTGGTAATTTTAAAAACTTTAAGCAAAATGATTTAACCAAATTAATAAATCAATTAGATAGTGGTTCCACAATGGAAGATTTAACAAAAAATATGAAATATTATTCTTACTATTATGAAAGCTATTCTGCTGTTTTAGGTGGATTTATTGGTAATTATTCAATAGAAATTCCTGATGAAAATGGGACTACTCATTTTGAAAACAAGTATGGAATTAAAGCATTCTTACCTATCGCAAAAAATTATAGTTTTAGTCATTATGATGACTTTGGAGCTTCTAGGTCATATGGTTTTAAAAGAACTCACCTAGGAAATGATTTAATGGGAAATATTGGTACTCCAATAATTGCTGTAGAGTCTGGTACTGTTGAACATTTGGGTTGGAATCAATATGGCGGTTGGCGTGTGGGTATTCGAAGTCTTGATGGAAAAAGATATTATTATTATGCTCATTTGAGAAAAAATCATCCTTTTGTTAATGGTCTATGTGAAGGTGCTAAAATTAATGCCGGTGATGTTATTGGTTATTTGGGTATGACAGGTTACAGCACTAAGGAAAATGTTAATAATATTAATATTCCTCATCTTCATTTTGGTATGCAATTAATTTTTGATGAGTCTCAGGTTGATGGCAATAATGAGATTTGGATTGATGTTTATAATATTATTGAGTTTTTGAGAAAAAATACTTCTTCTGTTTTTATGAATAATGATGAAACTAAGGATTTTTCTAGGAAATACAATTTTAAGGATTTGGATTAATTGAAAAAGTACATAATTAAAGTGCAATTTTTTCACTTTAAAATGTAAAAATTGCACTTTATTATAAATTCTAACTTACTATTTTTATTAAATTTCTTTTATAACCTTACAAGGATTTCCGACTGCTACACTATTTGATGGAATATCTTTATTTACAACACTTCCTGCACCTATTACAACATTATCTCCAATAGTTACTCCAGGAAGTACAACTACATTTCCACCAATCCATACATTATTTCCTACTTTGATAGGCTTTGCATACTCTAATCCTTTATTTCTAGTTTTATAATCCAAGGGATGTCCTGCCGTATAGAATCCACAATTAGGTGCAACAAAAACATTATCACCAAACTCTACTTTTGCACCATCTAATATTGTACAATTATGATTCATATAAAAATTTTCTCCAACAAAAATATTATAACCATAATCACACCAAAAGTTCTGTTCAACTATTATTTGCTTTCCTGTTTTTGCAAATAATTCTTTTATTATTTTGTCTTTACCTTCAAAATCTGATGGCTTTAAATTATTATATTCAAAGCAGATATCTTTAGCTTTATATCTATCTTTTATTAATTCTTTATCATAATTAGCATCATATAATTCTCCTGCTAGCATTTTATCTTTTTCAGACATATTTTTCCTCCGTTCATGGCAATATATTTCTATTTTATTTATTATAGTTTTTATTAATTTCTCTTGACTTTTTATTTATAAATATCTTATAATAAATATAGGAAATGACAAATCCACAAACGTGGGTTTTGCCGATAGATATAAAGTTCACATCTAATCGTCAATTTGCAGATGTGAACTTTTTTATTTGTGTAAATTTCAATAATTGTTTTTCTCATTTTATCACATCAACATTATTATTTTTTACTATTGATTCTAATTGTGTTATATAATTATCAGCTTCTTGCCTAGATTTAAAAATAATTATCTTACATTTTTCTTTATATTTATTTAATAATTCATAAATTTGTGGTAATTTTTCATTAGCAAATTTAACAATACTTTGTTCAAAATTTTCATCTATTTTTTTCTCTATCCATGGTAAATCATCTCTCTTTTTACCAATACGTGATTTTGCTCCTTCTAGACAAATTTCAGTTGGAAAATCTAATAAAAACACTGTATTACATTCTTTTAATCTCATTTCTAATGTTCTTTGATAATTTCCATCTATTATCCAATCATCATTTTGAAATATATTTTTAAATTTTTCTTCAAGTTCTTCTTTAGTTATATGTGTACCATCTTTTTTGTGATATAACATATCAATGTGATATACTGGCAAGTGCATTACATTACTTAAATTTCGTGAAAACATACTTTTTCCTGCACCAGGACACCCAATAACAATTATTTTAGGCATATTTTATTCCTCCTCATAAAATATTAAGTATTTTTTATAAAATAATGGACGTTCCAGTTTTTTTCTAATATTCCATCATAGCTTTTTCTTAATTCATAATTTATCCTTATTTTCAACTTCTAAGAAAACTTGTCCTTTCATTGCTGCATTTAAAACCTTTTTTAATTTTTCCTTATTACTAAACCAATTTATTTTTTCTATAAATTCATTAAAGTTACACCATTTATAATCTATATTTTCTTCATTTAATATAATATCATCTTTATTTACAAAACTTATATAAACATATTCATCACATTTTAATCCTAAGGATTCATATTCTAAAATCCAATTTAAATATAAATTCTGATTTGTTATTAATCCAGTTTCTTCAATTACTTCCCTTTTAACTGTTTTTTCTCTATTCAAATCAAAATCTTCACATCCTCCTGTTACAGTATACCAAAAGGACTTTTTAAATTGTGGATCATTTCTACTTCCTTTTAATAATAATATTTCATTATATTCATTTACTATAAAAGTTAAAATCTTATCCATTTATATCACCAATCCTATTATATTTATTTAACTTTTTTTCACAATATGGGTTAATCCTTTAAGATATTCTTCATTAATTAACATATCTTTAATGTTACTAGGCCTTAAGTCTATCTCCTTTAGCTCTTCTAAAGTAACCCATTTAAAATTTAATAACTTTTCTTCTCCTTTATCATTTTCTATTTTTTCACAATCTTGCATTGGTAATTGTTGTTTCGGTTTTATTATATAGTAAAACTCTATTCCATGACATTTTTTATTATTTCTCGTCCAAAAATTTTCTTCTATTGAAAATAATTTTGCTTCTTTAACATCACACCCTATTTCTTCTTTTATTTCACGAATAACAGCTTGCTTTGAATCTTCTCCAATTTCGATATGTCCTCCTGGTATATGATAATAAGGTGTTTTATTCACTCTCATAATTAGGAATTTATTTTCTTGTTTAATTATTCCACAAGTTCTTACATGAAATTCTTCTGCTTCAGTTTTAATTTTTAAATCCATAATAGCCTCTCCCTTTTTATTTTTAATTATACTATTTTTTCAATCTCTCTTAATTTTTTATCTATTTGCTCTATTGATATTGGTCCTTCTCTTAATATTTTTATTTCATCAGAAGTACAATCTACAATAGTACTACCTTTAGAAAAAACAACATTTCCTTCCATCATCCCATCTAACATTGGACAACATTTCTCTATTTCATCTAAATTAGTACATTCCTTTTCCCCAGTTTGGTTTGCACTTGTCATAAATACAGGACATCCTAATTTTAAAATTAGTTTTTCTACTGATTTTGATGTTGCCATTCTAACTGCAATTGTATCTTTTCCATTTGTTACATACTCTGGTAAATTCTCATTTTTCTTTAATACTAATGTAATTGGTCCAGGCATAAATGCTTTAATTAATTGTTCTGCTCGCTCATTTACAATAGCTATACTTTTTATCTGTTCTTCATTGGCACACATAACTGGAAATGCTTTATTAATTGGACGTTTTTTTACCTCTATCAATTTATCATGTGCTATTTGTGAATTTATTCTAGCACAAATACCAAAAACGGTATCTGTTGGAACGCTGATTACTCCATCATTTTTTAATATTTGAACTAATTTATCAATTTCATTTTGTTTATATCTTTCTATCATCTTATTTTCCTCTTTTTCATAATGCATTATAATCCATAGTACAAAATAATTCAATAAAAAACTCATGTTAATATTATAAAAAATAAATTCATAATATTAAGTTACTTTTTTCCGCAACACAACCTTAATTACTTTACTAACCTTTCCTCTAGTAATATTAAGTTCTACAACATCTCCTACATTTTTTTTATAAATATACTCCCTTAAATCATTCATTGTATTAATTTCCTTATTATCAACAGTATTAATAATATCTCCCTCTTTTAACTCAGTATTGTATGCAGGTCCATTTTTATTAATCTGAGCTACATAAATTCCTTTTGTAAATGTAATAATATTATTATTATCTAAATATGGTATAACATCTTTATCATACACATAAATTCCTAAAGTTGGTTGCTCAAATTTTCCTGTATTTTTAAAACTCTCAATCACACCTTTAACAACATTTATTGGAATAGCAAAACCAATTCCATCAGCTGAAGAGATCTTTACTGTATTAATTCCTATAACTTCCCCATTTGGATTTATTAGAGGACCTCCACTATTTCCAGGATTAATTGTTGCATCTGTTTGTATTAAATCTGACATATATGATGTACTATTATTTTCCTCTAATTTTATACTTCTATTTTTGGCACTTATAATTCCTGATGTAACTGTTCTTCTAAACTCAAATCCTATAGGATTTCCTATTGCATATACACTTTCCCCTACTTTTATTTTACTTGAATCTCCTAAGTTAATAGTCGAAAGATTTTTGGCATCAATTTTTGTTAATGATAAATCCAAGTCAGAATCACTCCATACAACTTTTCCCTCTTGTTTTTTTCCACTTTCTAAGGTTATATAGCATGTACTAAACTTACTCCCTGTTACGTGCTCATTGCTAAGAATGTAGCCATCTTCTGTTACTATAATTCCTGTTCCTATTCCTAATGCATCTTCATTGCTAGTTGAAAATATTGAATTTCCATTACTTTTTAATTTTGATATTCCAACAACACTTCCCATTGCTTTTTCTAACATAGTTGAAATTTTTTCGCTGTTTTCTATTACAGTTTCCACAGTTTGTTCATTTGCTGTGGAAATTGTTCTTTCTGTTTTGTAATCCGCTTGATTTATTTCTATATTTGCATATGTATTGTATAAAAATATTATTATTATAAATGTAATTGCTATAATAAGTGTTGATTTTATTATTTTTTTAGCTTTATTTTTCTTTTTTCTTTTTGACATTTTTATCACCTTATTTTTATTTTTGACGTATTTTATTATTTTAAACAAACATTTATTATTTTCATAAAATATTTTGTGCCAAATATCTACTTTTTATTACGTTTTTCTTGCTTTTTCTATTTTTTAATTATATAATCGTTTTGTATAATTAAAATTTTTTATAAAAGGGTGAAATTATGGAAAATAAGGACGTTTATGAATTAACAAATCCACAAAAATCTATATGGTATACAGAACAATTTTATGAAGGAACTACTGTAAATAACATCTGTACATCAGGAATTGTTTATGGAGAAATTAATGAAAATTTATTAAAACAAGCTATTAAAAATGTAGTAAAACAAAATGATAGTTTTAGAATACATATTACTTCAGAAAATGGCATTACAAAACAATACATTTCTGATTATAAAGATTTTGATATCGACGTTAAATATATTAATAATGAATCTGAAATCGAAGAAATTGAAAAAGAAGAAGCTTTACACAAATTCGATATAATTGATTCTGATTTATTCAAATTTAAACTCGCAATTTCAGAAAATAACTTTGCTTGTATTATTCTAACCGTAAATCATTTAATTGCTGATTCATGGGGACTTGGACTAGTAATACAAGAAATTCTAAGAAATTATAACAATTTAAAAAACAATGAAGAGATATCTCAACAGACTTTTTCATATGTTGATTATATTAATGCAGAAAAAGAATATAAATCAAGTAAAAAATTTGAAAATGACAAAATCTATTGGAATGACGTATTCAAAACTATTCCTGAACAAGCAACAATTCCAAGTTTAAATACTAATATAAAAGACTTATCTTATAATGCAAAAAGATTAAGTTTCAAGATTGATAAAGATGTTATATATAGAATAAATAATTTTTGTAGAGAAAATAATATTTCTACCTTTAATTTCTTTATGGCAATCTTTTCAATTTATATTGGTAGAGTTTCTAATATAGATGACTTTGTAATTGGTACACCTATTTTAAATAGAACTAACTTTAAAGAAAAGCATACTGTTGGTATGTTTGTTAATACAGTTCCTGTTAGAGTAAGTAATCTAAATGAAGGTTCTTTTAAAACTCTAACAAATAATTTTGCCACACAAATGATGGGTGTGTTAAGACACCAAAAATATTCTTATAACACTATTTTGGAAGATTTAAGAGAAAAAAATAAAAATGTTCCAAATTTATATAATATAATAATTTCCTATCAAATAACTAAAGCATTTAATGAAAAATTTGGAAATTATAAAACCAACTGGACTTTTAATAATTATTGTGCAAATGACTTTAATATTCATATTTATGATATTAATGACACTGGTGATTTAATTATTAATTATGATTATTTAATTGATAAATATTCTTCTGAAGATGTAACAGATATTCATAATCGTATCATTAATATGATTGACCAAATATTAGATAACAATGATATAAATTCATGTGATATTGAAATTGTAACACCTGAAGAAAAGAATATGATTTTAAATGTATTTAACAATACTAATGTTGATTATCCTAAAGATAAAACTATTGTTGATTTATTTGAGGAGCAAGTTGAAAAGACTCCTGATAATATTGCAGTTGTTTTTGAAAATCAAAAATTAACTTATAGAGAATTAAATGAGAAGGCAAATCAATTGGCTAAAATTATTTTATCTAATGGTATTAACACTGAAGACACTGTAGCTATTTTTTTAGATAAATCACTAGAAATGATTATAGCTATACTTGCTATATTAAAATCAGGTGCAGCTTATTTACCTATAGATATTGATTATCCATTTTCAAGAATTGATTATATGTTAAAAAATTCGAATGCAAAATTGATTCTAACATTAGAGAATTTAAATAATTTAATTACTGATATAAAGATATTAGATATTTCACTTAATAATAATTTTTATAATGAAAATACAGATAATATCAATATTAATATCAATTCTAATAATTTAGCTTATATCATGTACACATCTGGTTCTACAGGAACTCCAAAAGGTGTAATGGTAGAACATAAGAATATTGTTAGATTAGTTAAAAACACTAACTATATAAATTTATCACAAAATGATAGAATCTTACAAACTGGCTCAATTGTATTTGATGCTTGTACTTTTGAAATATGGACTGCTTTACTTAATGGTTTACAATTGTATATCATCAAAAAAAATGACTTACTAAATCCAACTGCATTAAAAGAATTTATTGATAATAATAAGATTTCTATTTTGTGGTTAACATCTCCTCTATTTAATAAACTATGTGAAGATAATGTTTCAATTTTTGATAATGTTAAATTCTTATTAACTGGTGGTGATGTTCTATCTCCAAAATATATAAATAAATTAAATGACTATAATAAAAACATACAAATAATTAATGGTTATGGTCCAACAGAAAACACTACATTTTCATGTTGTTTTAAAATTAATAAAAAATATACCAGCTCTATTCCTATTGGTAAGCCAATATCAAATTCAACTTGTTATATTGTTTCAAAATCTGGTAAATTACAACCTATTGGTATTCCCGGTGAATTATGGGTTGGTGGAGATGGTGTATCTAGAGGGTATCTAAATAGAGATGATTTAACAACTGAAAAATTTTTAAAAAATTATTATAATGATAGAATATATAAAACTGGGGATTTAGTTAGATGGCTTCCTAATGGTAATATAGAGTTTTTAGGTAGAATAGATTCTCAAGTAAAAATTAGAGGATTTAGAATTGAATTAAATGAAATAAACTTAAAAATCTTATCTTTTCCTGATGTAAAAGAATGTTATACTAATATTTATGAAATAAATAACCAAAAACATATATGTTCTTACGTTGTTTTAAAAAATAACACCTCCGAAAAGATTTTAAAAGATTTTTTGACAAAAAATCTCCCAGTATATATGATTCCTTCTTGTATTATGATTATGGATAAATTACCCTTAAATGCAAATGGAAAAATAGATAAAAACAGCTTACCTTTTCCTGAACATTTTAGAAAAAACATTATTGAACCAAGAAATCCTATTGAATCCTTTCTCGTTGATTCAATTAAAAATATTATCAATTCTGACAATATAAGTATTGATGATAATATTTTAGAATTAGGAATAGATTCTCTATCATCAATTACACTTGCCTCTTCATTAGCTAAAAAATATAATATTCAAATTACTGTAAAAGACATACTTGAAACAGCAACTATAAAAGATTTAGCTAATTTAATTAAAAATGCAGATAAAGTAGTTACCGCTACTATATTAAAAGCAGAAAATGCTGATTTCTATCCCTTATCTTCTGCTCAAAAAAGAATTTATTATGCTTGTAAAATGATTGGTGATGAAAATATAGTTTATAATATATCTGGAAAAATAGAATTTAACCAACATTTAGACTCAAAAAAAGTTAAAGATACGTTTAAAAAAATAATTGATAGGCATATAAGTTTTAGGACTGCTTTTGTTATTGATAATAATGAAGTAAAACAAAAAATTATGAATAATGTTAAATTTGACATTCCCGTATTTAATAGCAAAGAAGATGAAATGCCAGATAATATATCAAAATTTGTAAAACCATTTCAACTTGATACAGCTCCTCTTCTAAGAGTAGAATTGCATTACTTAGAAAATGGAAAAACAATATTACTTATTGATACACACCATATTATTATGGATGGAACATCATTAGGAAATCTAATAAATGATTTTAATAATTTATATAATGACAACAAATTATCTGAGAAAACTATAAATTACATTGATTATTCAGTATGGGAACAACAAAATTTAGAATCTGAAAAAATGCAATTAGAAGAAAAATATTGGCTAAATAAAATAAATAATTTTCCTATGCAATCTCTTAACCTACCTTATGACTATAATCCTAAAGCAATTAAGACATTTGCTGGTAATAAAATTAGTCAAAAAATTGATGATTCTGAATTTAAACAATTAGAAGACATAGCTAAACTTTTAGGTGTGTCACCATATATTTTATTTATTAGTGCTTTTATAATATTATTGCATAAATATACTAATCAAAATGAAATAGTTATTGGAAGTCCTATTGCTAATAGAGAACATTCTGAACTTCAAAATTTAATAGGTATGTTTGTAAATAATATTACAATAACATCTACCGTAAATTCTAATATGAAATTTTCTGAATTTTTATATGATGTAAAAGAGAAAATTTTTGAAGATATAAATAATCAAGAATATCCTTATGATATGTTGGTTAAAAAATTGAATATTCCTAATAATAGTTCATTATTTGACGTAGTATTTACTTATCAAAATACAGAAAATAATTCTATTACAGTAAATAATGAATTAGCAACACTTCAAGAAATTAAAAATAATATTTCTAAATTTAATATTACATTAGAAGTTCAACCAAATCAACATACAATAAACTTAGAATATATGACAGACTTATTTAAATTAGAAACTATGACAAGCTTTATGGAACATTATATTTTTATACTTCATCAATTAAAAGATAATATTAATGTTTATATTAAAGACATTAATATTATAACACCAAATGAAGAAAAATTATTAAATAAATTTAATGATACTTTTGAACCAGTAAATAATGATACAGCAGTTTCATTGTTTGAAGAACAAGTTAAAATGCATCCTGAAAATATTGCTTTAATTTGTAATGATGAAAAATTAACATATGCTCAATTAAATGAAAAAGCTAATAGTTTAGCTCATTACTTATTACAAAAAGGAATTAAGCCTAATGATATAGTTTGTATTATGGCTAATCGTTCTTTGGAAACTATTATTTGTATGCTAGGTATATTAAAATCAGGTGCAGCATTTTTAAATTTGGACCCTACATATCCTGTTGATAGAACAAAATATTATATTAATGATAGTAATGTTCAATATGTACTTGTTCAAAAAGAGTTATCTGAGAAAGTTGAAAGTATAAAAAATTGTATATATATAGACTTAGATAGTGATTTTTATAATTATAATTTTGAAAATCCTAATGTTTCAGTTAAAGACTCTGATTTATCTTATTTAATTTATACATCTGGTTCTACTGGAACACCTAAAGGTGTAATGCTAAATCAAGTTGGACTTGCTAATATGGCAAAAGCTATGACAAAAGTATTGGATTACCTAAAAGAAGGAAATAAACATACACTTGTTTCTGTTACTTCTACCCCATTTGATATTTTTGTTTATGAAATTATAGTATCATTAACTCATGGGCTAAAAGTTGTAATGGCAAATAATGCAGAACATAGAAATCCAAAATTATTGGATGCTTTAATAAGAAAATATCATGTTGACGTTATGACTGTTACTCCAAGCTTAATGAAAATAAATTATGATAACAGAGAACCAAATACTGCATTATCATTAGTTAAAAATATGGTTTTTGGTGGAGAACCTTTACCAGAAAAATTTGTTAAAGATTTAAAAGCCCTTGCAGATGACATTACAATTTATAATATATATGGACCAAGTGAAATTACTATACTTTCAAATGTTCAAAATTTAAACGGAGAAAAAGAAATAACAGTTGGCCCTCCTATTATGAATACTCAAATTCATATTTTAGATAAAAATATGAACCGTGTACCTATTGGAGTAGTTGGAGAAATTTATATTTCAGGAATTCAAGTCGGACTTGGTTATATGGGAAAACCTGATATGACTTCAGCAAAATTCTTAGATAATCCATTTGGTTCTGGAAAAATATATAAATCTGGAGATATTGGTAGATGGACTTTTGATGGTAAAGTTCAATGTTTAGGAAGAATTGATAATCAAATAAAATTAAGAGGTTTAAGAATTGAACTTGGAGAAATCGAAAATAGAATTTTAGAAATTGAAGGCATATCTTCTGCAATTGTCAACAAAATTGAACTAGATGGAAAAGAAGTTTTATGTGGCTATTATGTATCTAATAAAGAAGTTGAAGAAAGTTATATTAAAGATACTTTAAGAAAAAATTTACCACCATATATGATTCCTAGCTATATATTAAGATTAGATAAAATGCCATATACGATTAATAGAAAAATAGATAGAAAAGCATTACCTATTCCACAATCTAATCATAAAAATGAGAGTTCAAAAGTAAATATAGCAACCTTGAACTCAAATGAAGATAAACTAATTCAAATTTGGAAAAACATATTAAAAGTAGATAATATAACTATTGATGATAATTTCTTTGACATTGGTGGAGACTCTGTTTCTGCTATTTCAATGCAATTAGAAGCTATAAAATACAACTTAGACTTTGAATATGCCGACATTTTTAATTATCCAACAATTAGGCAATTAGCAAAAAAATTACCTAGCCCTGAAAAGTCATTTATGGATAATTATAATTACGATACTATTAACAAAGTATTATCTCGTAATACTTTTGAAAATATTAGTAAAGTAAAAAAATATAATGTCAAAAATGTACTTTTAATTGGTGGTACAGGATATTTAGGTTCTCATATAATAGATTCTTTTATAAAAAATGAATCTGGAACAATATACTGTTTAATTAGAGAAAAAAATAATCAAAATCCTATAGCTAGATTACATTCTATTTTACACTTTTATTTTGGTGACAAATATGATAATGAGATAAATAATAGAATTAAAGTTTTAGCAGGTGATATAGTAAAACCAAATTTAGGACTATCTGACGAAGATTATAATATTATAAAAAATGATATTAATGTGATTATAAATTCTGGTGCAATAGTTAAACATTATGGACTAAAACAACAATTTGAAGATATTAATGTTATTGGTACTCAAAATGTTGTAGATTTATGTAAAAAAGAAAACAAAAGATTATTACATGTTTCTACTATGAGTGTTTCAGGATTTGGAGAAAAAGAAAATAATTCTGAACTTTTAGATACAAATAAAATAGATTTTTGTGAACAAAATTTATTTGTTGGACAAAGTATTAAAGGAATTTACACATTAACAAAATATAAAGCAGAAGTTCTAATATTAGAAGAAATTTCCAAAGGTCTAGATGCACAGATATTAAGAATCGGAAATATTACTAATAGATACAGTGATGGAGTTTTTCAAAAAAATATTGAAAATAATGCTTTTGCAAATAGAATCAAATCTTTTGTTGATATAGGTGCATTCCCTGAATACGCATTAGATCACGAAATCGAGCTAACACCTGTTGATTTATGTGCAGATTGTATTATTAAAATTTTGGAACATTCTAGTAAATGTAATATGTTCCACCTATACAACCCTAATTTACTTTCTGTTAAACTATTATATAATGTTTTAAAGAAAGAATTTGGTATAAATCTTTCTCCACTTTCAAATAGATTATTCTCTTATTTGATTACTGGTATTCTACAAGATGAAAAAAATAAAAAAATATTATCTGGTATTATATATGACTTAGATAATAACAAAAATTTGATATATACATCAAAAATAAGACTAAATGCTAATTTTACAAATTCATATTTAAATAAAATCGGATTCCATTGGAAGAAAATAGATGAAGATTATATAGTTAAATATATGAACTATTTTAAGAAAATTAAATTTATAAATTTAGATAAGGAGTAACTTAAGATGGAAACTTTAAATTTTTCATTAATGTTAGTTATTTTATCCGCAATACTTATTACAGGATTATTAATACTAATTTTAAGAGCAAAATCTAAAAATCAATTACAAAAAATATTTGCTTTTGACTTAATATGTGTGCTTATAATATCTGTTGGTGTGGCTCTTCAAGAAATATTTAGCAAAAAATTTAATGTCAACCCTATGTTTTTTGAATATTTTATTTATATAGGAACATGTTTTTTACCAATAGGAATTTATTTTACAGGTTTAATTTTTGCAAATACAAAAATCAAAATGAGAAAATCATATTTACTTTTATTCATAATACCAATAATTACATTATTGGTATTATGGACAAATAATTTTCATCATATGTTTTACAAAAATTATTCAACTAATTTATCTGAATGCACATATGGACCTTATTTAACTATTCACAATTTATATACTTACTGTTTAATATTCATAGGATTATTTTACTTAATTAAATTCTCTATTAAAAATGCTGGATTATTTTCAAGGCAATCGTTACTTATTTTTGCTGGCATAAGTGCTCCAGTTGTGGTAAATTTACTAGGAGTACTAAAAATATTTCCTATGACTGTATATGCAACTCCTATTGCTTTTTCTATTACTATGATTTGCTGTGCATTTGCTATATTCAAATTCAATTTTTTAGGAGCAACTCCAATAGCAATCCAAAAAATAGTAGATAGAATTTCAGATAGCTACATAGTATTAAATGATGATGGAACCATAACGGACTTTAACCAAACCTTCTTAACATCATTCCGCATCAAGACATCAAAAGATATAAGAGGGCAAAACTTCGAAGACTTTCTAAAAGAACACGACCTATATTTAAACTTAAAAGAAATAAAAAAAGCATTACCAAAAGTCAAAAACTCAGAAAAAACTGTATCATTTGACTTATACATAAAAAAAATAAAAAAACACTTTCACATAGAAATAAACTCAATATTATCAGAAGGCGCATCTTTAGGAACACTAATACTATTTAAAGACATAACACAACATATAGAAGATATGCAAAAAATAAAAGATGCCCAAGAAACCCTAATGGAAAGTGAAAGACTATCATCATTAGGACAACTAATTGGAGGAATAGCACACAACCTAAAAACACCAATAATGTCAATATCAGGTGCCGCTGAAGGATTAACAGACTTGGTAAAAGAATATGATTCATCAATAGATGATCCAGAAGTAAATAGCCAAGACCACCATGACATAGCAAAAGATATGTTCTCATGGATTGAAAAAATAAAAGAATACACTGAATATATGTCTGATATCATAACAGCGGTAAAAGGACAAGCTGTTACACTATCAGAAACAGAAAATGTATCATTTGATTTGGATGAACTTGTAAAAAGAGTTAATATTTTAATGAAGCACGAATTAAAAAGTGCAGTTGTATATTTAAATATTCATATGAATGTAGATAGCAAAACAACTATTCATGGAGACGTCAATAGCTTAGTACAAGTTATTAATAATATGATTTCAAATGCAATCCAAGCATATAATGGTAAAGAAGGAGAAAATATAGATTTAATATTAGAAAAACAAAATAATAATCTAATTATTTCAGTTAAAGACTATGGCTCTGGATTACCAGAAAAGGTTAAGAATAAGTTATTTAAAGAAATGATTACAACAAAAGGAAAAAACGGTACTGGCTTAGGATTATATATGTCATATTCAACAATAAAAGCTCATTTTAATGGAGATATTACATTTGAGTCAGAAGCAAATAAAGGTACAACTTTTAATATAACATTACCATTATAAGGTATTTTATAAACAACAAAATTAATAATATTTTGTTGTTTATTTTATTTAAAACACTTGATTTTTATTAAATTTATTAATATAATGATTTCACAATTAAATATATTATAGTAACCACAGAGGTGATTAGATGAGAAAAGGATTACAAAATTTACAAACAGAAGAAGAAAAAGCGAATGCGCAATATAAAATACTTGCTGTCGATGATGAAGAAGGAATTATAGATTCTTTATCAATCTTTTTAAAGAGGTCTGGTTATAATTTTACAGGTGTTACAGACCCATTAGAGGCTATTGAAAAAGTCAAAACTGAGCATTTTGATATGTTAATCTTGGACTTTATTATGACTCCTCTTCATGGAGATCAAGTCGTAGAAGAAATAAGAAAATTTAACAAAGAGTTATATATTTTGTTACTTACTGGTCATAAGGACTTAGCTCCACCATTGGAAACTATAAGAAGATTAGATATTCAGGGTTATTGTGAAAAAAGTGATAAATTTGATCAATTGTTATTATTAATAGAATCTGGTATAAAATCAATTGCTCAAATGAATGAAATAAAAAATATAAATTCTCAATTGTCAGAAACATATGAGAAATTAGAACAAGCATATCTTGAAAGTATTCAAACTTTAAGATATACAGTTGAAGCAAAAGACCCTTATACAAGAGGTCATTCAGACAGAGTTGCAGAATATTCTGTTTTAATTGGAAAACATTTAGGATTATCTGATGCTGATTTAAAAACACTTCAAATCGGTGGATTATTCCATGATATCGGAAAAATCGGTGTACCTGATGCAATTCTTAGAAAAGAATCAAAATTAACTGATGATGAATATTCTGAAATTAAGAATCATCCATCTATTGGTGCACATATACTTTCAACTGCAACAATTTTCCAAGATATTATTCCAATAGTTAAACATCATCATGAAAAATATGATGGCAATGGCTACCCAGGAAGATTAAAAGGTGAAGAAATACCTTATTTTGCAAGAATTGCAGCAATTGCTGATACTTTTGATGCAATGACTTCAAAAAGAACTTATAGAGATGCTTTGCCTTTAGATGTTGTAATAGCTGAATTTGAAAGATGCAAAGGTACTCAATTTGATCCAGCATTAGATGATGTATTTTTAGATATATTAAAAAATCATTATGATGAAATTAAAGAAATTCAAGAAAAATATAAAAGTTAAAAATAAGGATGACCTTTTTTATAAGTCATCCTTGTTTCACTTTTTATACCTTCATTGATAATCCAACTTTTTTTCTTTCTCTATCAATTTTAATAACTTTTACCTTTACAATATCTCCTACAGAAACTAAATCTGATGGATTTTTTATAAATTTATCACTCATTTCTGATATATGTACTAAACCATCATATTTAACACCAATATCAACAAATGCTCCAAAATCTATAACATTTCTAACTGTTCCTGTTAATATCATTCCTTCTTGTAAATCTTCTAACTTTAATACATCTTGACGTAGTATTGGCTTAGGCATATCTTCACGAGGATCTCTTCCTGGCTTACTTAATTCTTCTATAATATCTTTTAATGTCATCTCCCCTATTTCTAATTCTTTAGCCATTTTTGTAACATCTACTGTCTTTAATTTTTGTCTCAAATCATCTGTTTTTATTCTATCCCTTAAATCTTCTTTATCAAATCCTAAATTTTTTAATAATTTTTCTGTTGCTTCATAACTTTCTGGGTGAACCGCAGTAATTTCTAATGGATTTTTCCCATCAATTATTCTTAAGAAACCTGCACATTGCTCAAATGCAACTTTACCTAGCTTAGGAACTTTTAAAAGTTCTTTTCTTTCTTTTAATTTTCCGTTTTCATCTCTATATTTTACAATATTTTTTGCAATTGTATTATTAATTCCAGAAACATATGCTAAAAGTGATGGTGTTGCAGTATTAACATCAACTCCAACTTTATTAACACTGTCTTCTACAACACCTGTTAAACTCTCTGCTAAATTCTTTTGATTAACATCGTGTTGGTATTGTCCTACACCTATTGCTTTTGGATCTATCTTTACAAGTTCTGCAAGTGGATCTTGTAATCTTCTAGCTATTGAAATTGCTCCTCTTATAGAAACATTTATATCTGGGTATTCTTCTGTTGCTAATTTTGATGCTGAATAAACAGATGCTCCTGCTTCACTTACTATTACATAATGAACTGGTCTTGCTGTATCTTTTATCATATCTGCTACAAACATTTCTGATTCTCTTGATGCAGTACCATTTCCTATTGCAATCATGTCAACTTTATCTTTCTCTATTAATTTTAATAATTCTTTTTTCGCTCCAACTACATCATTTTGTGGTTCTGTTGGATATACTGTTGTATAATCTAATACTTTTCCAGTTTCATCAATAACAGCAATTTTACATCCAGTTCTATATGCTGGGTCAAATCCCATAACTGTTTTTCCTTTAATAGGAGCTCCTAAAAGTAATTGTTTTGCATTTTTTCCAAAAACTTTTATTGCTTTTTCTTCTGCCTTTTCTGTTAAGTCTGAACGAATTTCTCTGTCTATAGATGGTTCTATTAATCTTTTAAAAGCATCTAATATTGTGTCTTTTAACATTTGTGTAAATTGTGTTTCACCTTTTATTATATCTTTTTCCATATATAATAATATTTTATCTTCTGGCTTTTCTATTTTTACTTTTAAAAATTCCTCTTTTTCTCCCCTATTGATTGCTAATATTCTGTGGCTTGGAATAAATTTTAAAGCCTCTTGATAATCATAATACATTTCATAATTAGATTGCTCTTCTTTGCTAGCTTTTGTTACTATCAATGCTTCTCTATAGCAAATTCTTTTTATTTCTTTTCTATATTTTGCATTATCAGATATATTTTCTGCAATAATATCTAATGCGCCTTGAATTGCTTCTTCTTCATTTGCAACAACTTTGTCTTTATTTTTCTTATCTTCTTCACTTAATTTTTCAATATTTACAAATTCTTTTGCAATTTCATTTATATCTTTTTTCTCTTTTTGTTCTAAAATAATTTCAGCTAATGGTTCTAATCCTTTTGCTTTTGCTACTGTTGCTCTTGTTTTCTTTTTTTGTTTATAAGGTCTATAAATATCTTCTACTTCTGCCAAAGTTTTAGCTATTGCTACTGCTTGTAATATTTCATCAGTTAACTTTCCTTGTTCCTCAATAGATTTTACAATTTCCTCTTTTCTAGTTTCTAAATTTCTTAAATAATTTAATCTTTCCCCTAAATTTCTTAAAATCTCATCACTTAAACCACCTGTTACTTCTTTTCTATAACGTGCTATAAATGGTATAGTATTTCCTTCATCAATCAATTTAATAGTATTTTCTACTTGTGATGGTTTGATGCCTAACTCTTCAGCTATTGTTTTTACAATTTTGTCCATATTAATTTCCTTCCTTTTTTGAATTTTTTATATTGTTACGAATATATTTATTATAACAAATTACTATTATAATAAGTCAATATAATTTTCGATTTTTGTCGTTTTTTCTGTTTCTTTATTGACTTTTTATATTGTTTAATATATCATAAAATCAAATAAAATAAAAGGGGGAATTGAAATGATTTCATCAGATTTCAGAACAGAAGCTCGTAGAAAATTAGCTGGAAAGTGGGGAAAAACAGCTTTAATTATTTTAGCATATTTTGCAGTATTTTTCGTAATTAATTTTGTAGAAGGATTTTTCCCAGATTCTACAAAAGGATTATTTTCAATTATTAATGCTGTAATTGAAATACCTTTAGGATTCGGTCTTATTATTACACTTTTTAAAGTTTATAATGATGAAGAAGTAAAAGCTTTTGACTTTTTAGAATTAGGTTTTAGCAATTTTAAAAAATCTTGGGGAATAACATTACAAACAGTTTTTAAAATGATAGTACCTATAATTTTAGTTGTAGTTGCCTATATAATTCTTATTGTAGGAACAGCTGGAGCAGTTACATCAACAATGTTTTCATCATCTAGTGCATCAGCAGGTTTTACACTTTTAACAGTTGTTGGATTTATTCTTCTAATAGCATCTATGATTTGGGCTATAACAAAATCTTTCTACTACCAATTAGCTTATTTAGTAGCAGTAGAAAATCCTGATATGTCTGCAAAAGATGCTGTTTTAAAAAGTGAAGAATTAATGCAAGGTAATCGTGCTAAATTATTCTACTTACAACTTTCATTTATTGGATGGGCAATTTTATCAGCATTTACATTTGGAATTGGTATATTATGGCTTGCTCCATATATGCAATTTGCTGTTATAACTTTCTACAAATATGTTAGTGGAAACACTCAAAAAGTTGAAGCTATAGTTGAAGAACCATCAAAAGATGATGACGAAACAATTAAATAAGATTAATTATAAAAAAAATAGAGAATTTTACTTCTCTATTTTTTTATTCAATTCCTAAATATTCATTATATGTAACTTCTCTATCAATTACATTTCCATCTGCTTTAATATCAATAATTCTATTTGCAACAGTTTGAGTTAATTCGTGGTCATGTGATGTAAATAAAATATTTCCTATAAATTTTTTCATTCCTTCGTTTACTGAAGTAATACTTTCCATATCTAAATGGTTTGTAGGTTCATCAAAAATTAAGAAATTTGCTCCTGAGAGCATCATTTTTGAAAGAACACATCTAACTTTTTCTCCTCCTGATAAAACTTTTACTTGTTTTAAAGCTTCATCTCCGGAGAATAACATTCTTCCTAAAAATCCTCTTACATATGTTTCATCTGGGTCTTTTGAATATTTTCTAAGCCATTCTGTTATATTTTCATCTGTTTCAAATAAATAATTATTGTCTTTAGGGAAATAAGATTTTGTTATTGTTGTTCCCCATACTAATTCTCCCTCATCTGGTTCTAATTCACCAGCAATTATTTGGAATAAAATAGTTTTTGCAATTTCATTATCTGCTAAAAATGCAATTTTATCATCTTGTTTTACAGTAAATGATACATTGTCTAATACTTTTACACCCTCATATGTTTTTGAAATATTTTTTACTTGTAATATTTCTTTTCCTGGCTCTCTATCTGGTTTAAAGTCTACATATGGGTATTTTCTATTTGATGGTTTTATTTCATCTAATTCAATTTTTTCAAGTGTTTTCTTTCTTGATGTAGCTTGTTTAGATTTAGAAGCATTAGCACTAAACCTTGCAATAAAGTCTTGTAATTCTTTGATTTTTTCTTCTTTCTTTTTATTTTGTTCTCTCATTTGTTTTAAAGCTAATTGACTTGATTCATACCAGAAATCGTAGTTTCCTGGATAAACTTTAATTTTCCCAAAATCAACATCTGCAATATGTGTACAAACTTTATTTAAGAAATATCTATCGTGTGATACTACAATAACTGTATTTTCAAAATTTATTAAAAATTCTTGTAACCAATTTATGCTTTTTAAATCTAAGTCGTTTGTAGGCTCATCTAATAATAAAACATCTGGATTTCCAAACAAACTTTGAGCTAATAATACTTTTACTTTTTCTCTTGCTTCTATTTCTTTCATACATTTATAATGATTTTCTGGAACTATTCCTAAATCATTTAAAAGCATTGCAGCATCTGATTCTGCATTCCAACCATCTAATTCCGCAAATCTTTCTTCTAGTTTTGCAGCTTTCATTCCATCTTCTTCTGAAAAATCTGGTTTTGCATAAATTTCTTCTTTTTGTTTCATTATGTCATATAGTTCTTTATTTCCCATCATTACTGTATCTATAACAGTGTTTTCTTCATATGCAAAGTGATCTTGTTTTAGAACTGATAGTCTTTCTCCTTTTTCTAAACTTACATCACCTTTGCTAGGTTCTATTTCCCCTGATAATACTTTTAGAAATGTTGATTTTCCAGCACCATTTGCTCCTATAATGCCATAACAATTTCCTTTTCCAAATTTTATATTTACATCTTCAAATAGAACTCTTTTACCAAATCTTACGGTTACTCCATTTGCACTTAACATTTTATTCCTCCTAAATTTGTTTTCTCTTTTTATATCTGTTATAGTATAACATCTTTTGGAAATAATTTCAAATTTTTATATAAAAAAACTCAGATGTGGCATTGCCACATCTGAGAAACAAGATTTTATTTTTCTTTTTCTACTATAATAGGTCTTTGTGTACTGTAAATGATTTCATCATTCACTGTTCTAAACGCATAAATGCTAAGTCCATTCGGTGCAGTTCCACTGTCCGCATTCGAACTAAGAAAATCAGGAATGTCTGTTATTTCTTGCGTACAGTATATGTCCTTATAGAACTTCACTTTGTTATCACTCCTGACAGAGTAAGTTTTTCCTTCAGTTTTTGGAAATTTCACATTTACATATTGCTCATATGAATCTTCCTGTTTTACTGCAGTTGTCTCTTTTGTTGTTTCTTCTTTCTTAGTTTCAGCTTCTGTTGCAGTTGTTGCTGTGACACTTAATATTTCATTTAAGTCTTTCATATTAACTTCCAAATCTGCAATTGCTGAAGAAACATACTTTACACTTTCCATTTCCTCTTTTAGTTCTGATATAGATTTTTCTACATCATCAACCCGCTTGCTATCAGCCTTTTTTCCGCATCAAGCTAATACCACAACCATTGCTATAACTAATGTTCCAAAAAAAATTAACTTCTTCATAATGAACCTCCTATGATGTTATATAATTTTTTATATCTTGTTTTTTGCCGTTGTTATGTTAATTATATCATACTTCTATTAATTTGTCCAATTTTAGTCATCAAATAATAATTTAATTCCCCATAATCCAGAAATACCAACTAATGCATAAATTATTCTTGTTAAAACTGTCATACTCCCAAAAATAGTATCAACTAAATTAAATTTAAAAAATCCTATTAATCCCCAGTTGATTGCACCTATTATAATAAGTACTAATGCAATTTTATCTATTACCTTCATATTTCCCTCCAATTTTACTTAAATTTCCGATATTATTATATGTATTATTATTGAAAATTATTCTTTTTTATGATAATTTTATATTATAAATTATAAAAAAGGGGATTAATATATATGAAACATACTAAAAAAGGCAATAAAAAATTATTATTAATTTTATTTATTATTTTATTGATTTTTATTATATTTATTTTTAATAAATATAATAAAAATGCAAATACAAATACTGAAAATAACTCTGCTGAAACTACTTTATCAAATAAAAACACAAAACAAGATACGGCAGAACCAATAACTTTTACTCTTACCTCATTAGGAGATACTTTATGTCATAATACCCAATATTGGGATGCCTATAATTCTAAAACAGATGAATATGATTTTTCTTATGTTTATGAAGATATAAAAAATTATACTTTATCATCTGATATAACTATTGGAAGCCTTGAAACTACATTTGCAGGAAAAGAAAAGGGATACAGTAATTACCCAACATTTAATACTCCAGATAGTTTGGCAACAGCACTCAAAGATATTGGTGTTGATGTTGTTTCACTTGCTGGAAATCATGCTTTAGATTACGGCTACACTGGTTTATGCAGAACAATTGATGTGTTTAATAATATTGGTCTTTCTCATTTAGGAACTTATAAAACTGCTGAAGATCAAGAAAAAATATTAATTAAAGATGTTAAAGGTGTTAAAATTGCCTTTATAAATTATACATATGGTACAAATGGAATTGCACTTCCATCTGGCAAAGATTTTTGTGTAAATCTTATTGATAAAGATTTTATAAAAAAACAAATTAATCAAGCTAAAGAACAAAATGTTGATATGATAGTTGCTTGTATGCATTGGGGAACTGAATACAGAACAACTGCTAATTCTGAACAAAAAGATTTAGCCAATTTTCTTTTTGAAAATGGTGTTGATGTAATTCTTGGAAATCATCCTCATGTATTGGAGCCAATGGAAAAGAAAACAATTACTTTACAAGATGGTACTACTAAAGATGTTTTTGTCGTTTATGCTTTGGGCAATTTTACAGCAGATCAAAGGGATGAAATTACTAGGGATTCAGCAATTTTAAATTTAACAATTACTAAAAATTCTGATGGTAAAATTTCTATAGATAAAGTTAATTACGTTCCAATTTATATGTATAAAAACACAAATGTATCTACACATAAATTTAAAATACTTGATATAGAAAAAACTATAAAAGATTATGAAGAAGGAAAAAACACTTCAATTAATTCTACTGTTTACAATAATCTAAAAAAACAATTAGAAAAAATTAAAAGCATTTTAGGTGATGAACTAAATTAAAAAACTAGCAAGTAACTGCTAGTTTTTTAATTTTGGTGCACCATCTCGGTTTCGAACCGAGGACCTTCAGATTAAGAGTCTGCTGCTCTACCAGCTGAGCTAATGGTGCAAAACTACTTTCTAATTATATTATTTTTTAATAGTGATGTCAATAGTTTTTAAACAAATTAAACGCAAAACAAAATTATGTAAATTAATTAAATTTCATTGACAACTGCTAAATAAAAGGTTAAAATAAATAGAATAATAAAAAAGAGGTGGGAAAAATGCTAAAAATATATAATACAGATATAGAAACAAATAAATTAGAAGAAATAAAAGAATTTAAAAAAGGTAGTTGGATTAATTTAGTAAACCCATCGGAACAAGAAATTAAAAAAGTATGTGAAAGTGCAAATATTCAAGAAGATTTCATAAGAGATGCTTTAGACTTTGAAGAAAAAGCCAGAATTGATAGAGAAGAAGATGATGGTACAACTTTATTTGTAGTTGATGTTCCTATAGTGGAAAAAAATGAAGAAAATGATGTATATACAACTATGCCTTTAGGAATGATCGTAGTCAGAGATGACTTTTTCATTACAGTATCCCTAAGAAAAAATAAAGTAATAGAAGATTTTGAAAAAAGAAAAATTAAAGATTTTCAAACATATAAAAAATCAAAATTAATATTCCAAATATTATATTTAAATTCATCTTATTATTTAAGTTATTTAAAGTTAATAAATAAAGAAACTGAAATTGCAGAATATATTTTAAAAAATTCAATGAAAAATAAAGAATTATTAAAATTATTAAGTTTGGAAAAGAGTTTGGTTTATTTTACTACATCATTAAAATCAAATGAACTTGTTATGGAAAGAACTTTAAGGGGAAAAATCATTAAATTATATAATGATGATGAAGATATACTAGAAGATGCTATCACAGAAAATAAACAAGCTATAGAAATGGCTAAAATATATAGTGATATTTTGAATGGAACTATGGAGGCTTATGCATCAATTATTTCTAATAACTTAAATGGTGTTATGAAATTTTTGACTTCTATTACAATTGTTTTAGCAATTCCAACAATGATATCTAGTTTTTGGGGAATGAATGTTAATTTACCATTTCAGGATAGTAAATTAGGATTTGTTATTATGATTGCAATATCAGCTATTTTGACTTTAGTGGTTACATGGTGGTTAAAAAAGAAAGATATGTTAGATTAAAAAATAAAAAGTTGTTTATAAAAACAACTTTTTATTTTTGGTTATTTAGTTTTTAATCTTATTAAAATTAATATTCGCCAAAACCATATATTGCTATTTTTACAATATTAAATCCATTACAATATGAAGAAAAACAAGTAACTGTAGTATCTGTTGGAAAATATATTACTTTATTTGAATAATATTGAATATTATCTGTGTTTTGTGTTACTCTAATCCCATAAGAAGAGTTATTAGCTTTTAAAAAATCAAAATCATTAAAATAATTCATTAATCCTACTTCATATTCATTATGTTCATATCTAATTCCAATTTTTTTATAATTTCTTATACTATAATTCAAATTTTTAGTATCACCTAAATTTAATTCTCCCTCATACAATAAATCATATGTATTTTCTTCTCCTCTAGTGTTACTCTTAATATTTATGGTTTCTTCGTTTATCTTATTTTCATATTTTTTTAATATTACATCTTCATTTTCTTGTGTATTTTTGGTTATCTCTTTTGCTTGTTTTGTTTTTGCAAATAATCCTGTTTGTGTTAATGTTGTTATTGCAACTCCTGCCAAAATTAATAAAATAATGATTGTAATTACTAGAGCTATCAAGGTTATACCACTTTTATTTTTCATTTATTTTTTCCTTCCTTATATTAAGCTAGAAACTTAATTAATTTATTATACTGAAAATATAACATAACTAAAACAAAAAATCAATAGCTAAATTATTAAATATTATATGATTTTAAAAATAGAAATGTTAATAATTCAACTTATTTTTAATATTTACATTATATTAAGTTTCTAGATTAATTAACATATTCAACACTTCAATATTGATGTGTTATTTTTTTGTCCTTTTTTAGTTAAGTTTCTAGCTTAATATAAGGATGAAAAAACAAATGAAAAATAAAAGTGGCATAACCTTGGTAGCTCTAGTAATTACAATCATTATTTTATTAATTTTAGCAGGAGTTGCAATAACAACATTAACACAAACAGGATTATTTGTAAAAACAAAACAAGCAAAAAATTTAATGGAAAATTCCCAAATTTTAGAAAATACAACTATTTCACAATATAGTAATACAATAAATGCAACAATTGGTGGAAGTAGAGATACAATTACAATATCTAAAGATGAATATAACACATTGCAAAATTTAAATAAATATTCAGAAGAAGAAAAAATAATTGGAACTTGGACAAATGGTAAAAAAATATATAGAAAAAATATTACTATCAATGTAAAAAATTCATCTAATTATACATTTGATGCAAAAAAAGTGTTAGATTCTAATATAGACTCAATCCTTAAAACATATGGTTATTCTCTTGTTGACAATGGATTAGCTTATGCTAATTTTCCATGTTATTATGAAAATGTAGCTTACCTTGGTAGTTGGTGTACTACTTCAGACAAGACTGTACATATTGTAAGTGGTAGTCAATACACTACGGCAACTCACTATCTTACTTTTGAATATACAAAATTGACTGATTGATTATAATATTACAAAAATCAATAAAAAAGAATTATCATAAGATAATCCTTTTTTAATTGGTTTTATTTCCAACTACATTACTTTCTTTTTGTTTATTTGTAGTATTAGTTGGTTTTGATGTTTCATTCTTTATTTCATTACTTTCATTAGTTTTATTATCACTTGCTGGCTTTGTATTAACTGTTGTTGTATCATTTTTATTATTATTATTTGTATTTGAATTATTAGTAGTAGGATTGTTTGCTGCTCCTTTAGTTCCTTTTAATATTATTTTTTGCATTGCACTATATGTATCTCTTGAAAGCAATTCTCTTGAAACCACTTTTCCATTCAAACTTTTTATCATATAAGTTTCTGATATTAATCCATTTGCACCTTTTTGTTTAACCTTTTCAGTTCCCGTACTTAATGTCGCATCATCAACATATTTTACAGTAAATGGTATTGAAGAAATTGTTTTTGTTTCAAAAGAAGTTGTATACTCATTTTCTTCTTTTATACCATATATTGATATTGTTGCAATTCCATTTGAAACACCTGCTTTTATTTTTATAGCATATGTTCTTGTATTTTTAAATTTAAAATCTGTTAATCCATAAACAACAGTTGCATCTCTTCCTGCTGGAACATATGATGTTACAAATTGATGATTTCTTCTTTCTGTTACTTTCATGTTTGCCATTAAAACTGCATTATACAATGTAGATGATATTTGGCAAATTCCTCCACCAATTCCATCTACAACTTCTCCATTTTCATATATTTTTCCATTTTTGTATCCTGCTGCAACAGTTCTCTCTCCTAAAGTTTGATTATATGAAAATGTATCTCCTGCCAATACTACTTTTTCATTAAGCTTTTGACAAGCTATTCTTAAATTTGTAGTTCTATCTGTATTACTGGCATCATATCTAGTTGTAAAAGTTGCTAATACATCAGGAAAAGCCTCTGAACCAATTTGAGCTGTTGTAACTTTTGGCTTTGTTATTGTTAATGGGATTGTGTATTCTTCCTTATCTTCTGCTGAAATTATATTTTTAGCATCTTCTACATTAAAATCTATTCCTTCAACTTCTGGATGAATTGTGAAAGGATCTTTTGTATAATAAGCATCTTGTACTTCTTTATATATTTCGTCATGTATTTTTTGAATATCGATATCTTTAGGCTTTTCGTTTATTACAGGTATTTCTATAATATCGTTTGTTTCGTTTATATTTCCTAATTTATCTTTTATTTTTTGTAAAAGATTTTCTGTATCAATTTTTATACCCTCTTTACCTTTTGTTATTATTAAATTACTTCCTTCTATATAGTAATCTGGTTCTTCCAATGCTCCTGGAAGATTTGTTCCAATATCTTCTATTTTTTGTTTAGCATTTTCTTCATTTATTGACATATTCACATTAATATCTTTTTTTCCTATTAGAGCAAATAAAATATTATAATTATTAACAAATATATTATTTGATTTTCCCACAGAAATAGCTTCTTTTACGGCATTTTCTATTTCATAATTTATTTCTAATAATTCAGAATTTATGCTTGCTTCATAATCTTCATATTTTAATTCAATATCTCTACTATTTTTTTCTTGATAAATTAATTCTATTTTACTCTTAGCCTCATCTTCTGTTAATCCAGAAACATCTATTCCTTTAATTTTAACTCCACTTACGATTTTATCATTATTAATATTCATAATAGCAAATACTGTAGACAAAGCTAATATAGCAACAAGTATAATTGAAATTATGACTACTAATATTATTATTTTTTTCTTTTTATTGTTTTCTTTCACTTTTATTTTTTGACTTCCTCCATCTGTATTTTTCATACTTTCTTCAGTTTCTTTTTCTTTTAAATTTGTTTCTTCCATAACTTTTTTCTCCTTTTATCATCTATATTTATACTACCATATTATTAATTTTTTGACAATATTTTTTCTAACTTACTCTTTGTTTTTATAAATTTATATTCAAAAACATTTAAAATATGTTAGAATTAAAAATATTATATTTAAAATATTACATTTTTCAAAAAAATTTTGCAAAATTTTCAAAAAATACTTGAACAATATTTAATTTAATATTATAATGTTGAGAGCAAAAGATAAATAAGGAGATATTATAATGGAATTAACAAAAAATATATTTTTTAATACAGATAAATTAATAGAAAATACAGATGTAAAAATCTCATATACAGGAAAATTTTTTCAAGACAATTCTGAAGAAGTTTTTATTCACTATGGATTTGGACTTAATTGGGACAACATAAATGATATGAAAATGGAAAAAACTGAATTAGGATTTCAAGCTGAAATACATTTATGCGAAGGAGAAACATTTAATTTCTGTTTTAGAAATAATAATAATGAATGGGACAATAATGATGCAAAAAATTATATCTTCAATTTAGAGAAAAAACAAACAGAATTATTAGTATTAGATGATGAACCAGTTTCTTTAGGTTTTGCTAGAAAATTAAGAAAATCTTATTTATGGAGCAAAAAAATTCGTTTAGCTGTTTATAAAATTATTACATATTTCCCTAAAATAATTTCTGGAAATTATAGAAGAAGAACAAGTGAAAATTAATTATATATAAAAAGAGTATTTTTTCAATACTCTTTTTTGTTTTATATTGACCATCCTCCATTTATAGAAATAATTTGTCCTGTTATATAATCATCTTCAATTAGCCATTCTGCACATTTTTCAATATCATTTACTTTTCCTATTCTTTGAAGAGGAATTTCTTCTTTTATATATTCTAACTCTTCTAAACTTAAATGTTTATTCATTTCAGTATCAATTATTCCTGGAGCAATTGAATTAACTCTTATATTTGATGGTCCTAACTCTTTTGCTAGAGATTTTGTCATTGCATCAATTCCTGCTTTACTAACACTGTAGTGTGATTCGCAAGAAGCTCCTATTTGCCCCCATATTGATGACATATTTATTATACAACCTTTTTTATTATGTATCATATTTGGTATAACTTCTTGTGTCATATAAAAAACAGAATTTAAATTTACATTAATCATATTATTCCAGTCTTCATCAGTTATTTGTGTAAATTCTTTTATTTGTGATATTCCTGCATTATTTATTAGAATATCAATTTTATTATATTTTTCAAGCACATATTTTACTAATTCTTTTGCTTCACTTCTTTTTGATATGTCTGCTTTAAAAATGTCTATATTTACATTTTTTTCTGATAATTCTTTTTGTAATTCTTTTATTTGGTTTTCAGATTTGTTATAATTTGCAACAACTGTATAACCTTTTATTGCTAATTCTTTTGCTATTTCTTTTCCTATTCCTCTTGATGCTCCTGTTACTATTACTATTTTATTCATAAAATCACCTTATTAAATTAATATAAAAAAGCCAGTAATTAAGCTTATGCAAAACTACTGACAATTGTGGAGCCACTTCTCAGATTCGAACTGAGGACCCCCGCATTACAAGTGCGGTGCTC
>OKRY01000007.1_pt1 | contig 104407 bp, 73 predicted proteins | sample 1601121 | NCBI WGS metagenome assembly OKRY01 (sample SAMEA3541546, study PRJEB24748) | human gut metagenome | biome: human gut; feature: human-associated habitat; material: faeces | place: China | collected 2012
ATATCATATATTTAAGTCCGATGATGCTTAGTATATTGCATATGAGACCACCTACTAATCCTGTTGTTATTACTCCAAATCTTTGATTCGCTATGTACTTTATACTTTCAATGGTGTAAAAACCGTATTTCAGCCTGTATAGAAATTTCTTTATACTCATTTAATATGTCCCCCAAAAAATTGTTATTCTGCCGTTGTAAAAGTTTTGATATTAAACAGTAAATCATTGAAAAAATGTATTAGGACATGCAGAACAGTGCAAAACTCACAAAGAAATATGCAAAGACAATAACCAGCAATGCATAAGCTAATATAGCCCATAATATCTTTCTTATGAACGGCTCCTTTTTGAAAGCCGGCATATACTTCTCAAAATGTTCGTCTGTTAGATATTTCTTGTCTGTCATACGTGAAATATAGTAATCAAGGAATAACGCTGCAAGCACGATAGAACAAGCTGTTACAACTCCTAATGATATCATATATTTTAGTCCTATGATACTTAGTAAATTGCATAAAATTCCACTTGTTAACCCTGATGTTATTAAACCAATTCTTTGGTCTGCTATGTACTTTATACTTTCAATGGTATAAAAACCATATTTCAACCTATTTAGTAACTTCTCGATACTCATTTAATATATCCTCAGAAAATTCTTATTCTGCTGTTGTAAAAGTTTTGATATTAAACAGTAAATCATTGATGAAAATTTATTACGACATAAAGAAGAACGCAATACTCACAAAAAAATATACAAAGAACACAACCATCAGGGCATAGGCGAATATTGCCCATAATGCCTTTCTTATGAATGATTCTCTTTTGAAAACCTTAATATACCTCTTAAAAAGCCCGTCATAAAAATACTTTTTCTCAATTATGTACGAAATATAAAGAAATAGAAAGAACGCAGCAAGCACGATACTACATAGCGGTACCACTCCTAATGATATCATATATTTTAGTCCGATGATGCTTAGTATATTGCATATGGGACCACCTACTAATCCTGTTGTTATTACTCCTATCCTATTGTCTGCTATGTTCTCGATACTTTCAACGGTGTAAAAACCATATTTCAACCGGTTTAGAAATTTCTTTATATTCATTTAATATGTCCCCCAAAAATTGTTATAGTGATTGTTGAAATCGTTTTGATATTGAAAACGGGATACTGTATTCGTTAAAGTTGTATTACGGTATAAAGTAAATGAATTTTCATTATATGACATATGTGAGCATTGACTTAGAATCATGCAAAATTATAAATATTATGTTGAATATTGTACTGTTTGTGTATTGAAATTATGTAAAATTCTTATTGCTGTGCGGCAGTCAGCCTGTTTGATTGGCGTTTTTATTTGTTTATGAGTCTGTTTGTCGTGAACTGCAACTTGTCTCAGGTGTGTTTGCAGACCTTATTGTGCGGAATGTCTTTGTTTATCGTTGTTGTAAGAGTGACGCGCGGGATGTTTCTTTCTTGTGTGTTGCGAGGTTATGTGTTTCACTTTCTGTTTTGAGACGGTTTCCTTTTTTGCGTCCGGGAGTCGTGGAGGCTGTTTGTCGGAATTGTCCTGACGTGTTGTGTCCGCATGGTTTTGTTTGCTTTTCTTAACAGTCCCGGCTCCGAACGGTGTCTTTCATATGTTAAATGCCGTACGGCTTTTTGTCCGCTGCATAACGGATTACAGGTTATAAGACACGCTTATCCGCTGTTTTATATGGTTGGAAAAGCGGGATGAAAAGGTATAGACGGGTGTTCCGTCATGCGGAACGGGCTTTATCGGTCAGCGGAACGGTGCTTATGATGTGGCGGAACGGTGCTTTCCGGGTGATGAGAAAGGCTTTTTCATTGGGCGGAAGAGCCTTTTTCACCGTCTGGAAGAGCCTTTTCCGGATGGAATGACGGGTGCGACGGGGAGGCAGGAGGGATTGTGTTAATGTGTGAATTTGTGTAATGTGTTGATATACAAAGATATATCCGTATTCTCGCAATACTCGCGTATTTCGCTCTGACGTGCCGCTTCATTGCGTCTGCGTGTTAAAACGACGTTAAAAAGTGTTGCGTGGCGGTGTCGCTGAATGCCGGAGCAGTAAGGCGGACCGTTGCCTCTCACGTTTTGCTTTACCGTATTTCACGTCATGACTGTCGCATGTACGGTTTGATTTTCTTTCCTTTAAGCCACTCGGTTTTGTGTCCGTGCTTTCCGTTTTCGTGGCATATTTATAACTGATTCGGTTCATGCCGTGTTCTGAAAAAACTTCGGCATTCATTTGCCGTTGTGCCGCCCTTTTCTTATCTTTGTATAAGATAAGCGGCGGCTCGTTATCTGCGACCACCCTTTCCCGTGCGATGTATTCTTAAGCAAGCATGTTGCCGCATGGCGTATGATGAGACAACAATTAATAACATAAAAAATAACTGAAAACTATGAAGGTGAAATCTATCCTCTTTACATTCATCGCGGCACTCATAATGGTGTCGTGCTATAAGTTCACACTTATTGAGCAGCCGCACGAGGCTGTCACCAACAGTGTGTTCAACGGCAAGGTGGTGGTGAAGAGAAGCGGCACAAGCGACAAAGGGTCGGTGCTGCATGTTTACGGGCTGTTCGGCATCTGTGTTCCTGAGGGGTGGAAGGCAGAGGGCGACATTGTGATGACACAGGTGCCCAAACCTGGTACCGACGTTGGCGACGACGAATACAAGAGCGTCATAACACGCCGTCTCGTGCCGAACGACAAGTACACCGCACTGCTCAACAAGGATTATCCGAAGTCCGGATACAAATGGATAGGATTCATGACCGACCGCGATTTCAAGAGCCTTTTCAACGCATCGACTCCTGATACAGAGGTGGACAGCATCTATGCGGAGTTCTCCATACGCACCGATGACAAGACCGGAACGTTCCATCTCGACTATATCGCCGGACATGCAACCTTCGACAAGGCTGACGACATAGGCGGAGAGGAGCGCGGCAATCAGACACGCATAGCCACATTCGCGGGCGACAACATAAGCAACGTCACATTCACAGACACCCACATCACCGTGACACGACCGGACGGATCTACCGACAATCCTACAGACGGACCTGACATAAAGCCCGAATGGGACCTCGAGCGCATGTCGGACGCCACACGCGACGGTGCGGCGGTGGCATACAAGGACCTTAAATACAACAGACTGTTCACCCGCACGCGCGGCTGGAACGGCGGCGACGGTGTGCTCACAGTGGGGCTGCCGGACGGAAGTGTGTTCTGGACATTCAACGACAGCTTCTACGGAAGGGTGAACGCTGACGACCGTTCGCGCGGTGACTGCAACTTCCCGCGCAACAGCGTGATGCTCCAGAAAGCCACAGACGGAGTGCTGGGAGAGACGGAGGACGACCTCATATGGCTTGCCGACTACGTCAACTGGACCGACCCGGCGGCGGCACGCTACTTCCACTGCCGCACACACCTGCGCCATCCGGACGGTGAGAAGACGCTCGACGAGATTCTTGCGGGCGACATCGACCAGGACCGCGTGTATTGGTCGGGCGACGGAACAATATATGACGGCAAGCTGCAGATGATGTGGATGGGAACGGCTTCGCAGGAACTGCGCGCCCTCGGCACAAGTCTCGCCACCTACCGCCTCGACGGCACCATTCCCGAAGGCTACTACCTTGACGACATTCCCGACTATCTGCCCAAGAAAGGCAATTATCTTTACCGCGAGCTGGTGAAGCATCAGATAAACGACAACACCGTATCATACGGCTCAACGCTATGTGAGGGCGACGACGGACACAACTATCTGTATGCCACCAACGGCTACGACGTGCTCGTGGCACGCACCGGGACGCACGACCTTTACAGCAAGTGGCAGTACTATGTGCGCCCCGAGGAGGGCGGAGACTTCGTATGGCAGGACGCATATCCTACCGACGAGGAGATGAAACGCTCGCAGATCATGGAGAACAACCATCAGTGCAACATGCCGTGGGTGTTCAAGGACGGCGACTGGTACTACATGACGGCGCAGGGACCTTACTTCGCCCGTGAGGTGTACATCTACCGCAGCAAGACTCCTTACGGTCCGTTCGGCGAGAAGCGGCTGCTCTTTGTCCTCCCCGGTGAGCTCGACAAGCTGGGAGACACAGCCTATCACTGGCTCTACATGGTGAACCTCCATCCTGCGCTCTCGCGCGAGGGAGAGCTCGTGTTCTCCACCAACAGCGACCCGGACGATTTCGGGAAAAACTTCAACGACCCCGGAAGCGCCGACTATTACCGTCCGTTCTTCTATCGGGTGTTCAACTGGAAGAACCTCTTCGGTGATGACACCACGAGCGGAATAGGCGGAGTAAGCGTCACACCGGTTGTGAAAGACGGGCATTACTACAATCTGCAGGGCATCCGTGTAGACCGTCCCACACGCGGCATATACATACACAATGGCAGGAAGGTGGTCGTCAGATAATACATGCGAACCGATTTCATAAGATAACAACATAAACCACCATACTATGGAAGAGAACACCATACCTCAGGAGTTCAGCCGTTTCTATCTGAAGGATGTGACGTTCATGAACCTCATGCTGCGCCGCATATACAACGTTCTGATAGTGGCGAACCCTTACGATGCCTTCATGCTCGAGGACGACGGGCGTATAGAGGAGAAGATTTACAACGAGTATATGGAACTGGGACTGCGCTATCCGCCCACGTTCACGCAGGTGAGCACCACCGAGGAGGCTTATAAGGTGCTCCATACCATGAACATCGACCTCGTGATATGTATGCCGGGCAATGCCGACAACGACGCCTTCTCCGTGGCGCGCGACATAAAGGCAGTGTTCCCCGACATACATTGTGTGGTGCTCACACCGTTCTCCCACGGCATCACGAGGCGCATGCAGGACGAGGACCTTTCCATCTTCGACTACGTGTTCTGCTGGCTCGGAAACACAAACCTCATCCTGTCGATAATCAAACTCATCGAGGACAAGATGAATCTCGACCACGACATACGCGAGGGAGGGGTGCAGATGATACTCCTTGTTGAGGACGGCATACGCTATTACAGTTCCATCCTGCCTTATCTATACAACTATGTGCTCATGCAGAGCAAGCGTTTCTCCACCGAGGCTCTCAACCGCCATGCCGCCACTCTGCGCATGCGGGGACGTCCGAAGGTGGTGCTCGCGAGGACATATGAGGAGGCTATGGAGCTGTACGACCGCTATTCGTCCAATGTCCTCGGTGTGATAAGCGACGTGCGCTTCCCCGTCGACGGTGAGAAAGACCCTGACGCGGGGCTGAAACTGCTGCGCCACATACGCTCGGAAGACGAGTATGTGCCGCTCATCATTGACAGCGCGGAGAGCGCCAACCGCGAGAAAGCGTTGGCGGAGGGCTTCAAGTTCGTTGACAAGACGTCGAAGACGGCAAGCATAGACCTTCGTCACATACTCGAGGAACACATGGGTTTCGGCGACTTTATATTCCGCGACCCTGCCACTCATGCCGAGATAATGCGCGTGCGCAGCCTGAAGGAACTGCAAGACAATATCTTCAAGATTCCATACGACTCCATGCTCTACCACATCTCGCGCAATCACATGAGCCGGTGGCTGTCGGCACGAGCCATATTCCCGGTGTCGGCGTTCCTGAAGAAAGTGACGTGGCACAAGCTGAAAAACGTTGATGCCCACCGCAGGATAATCTTCGACGCCATCGTGCAATACCGTCGTATGAAGAATCTTGGTGTTGTCGCCGTGTTCGACCGTATGAAGTTCGACTCCTATTCTCACTTCGCACGCATAGGAGAGGGCTCGCTCGGAGGCAAGGGACGTGGTCTGGCGTTTCTCGACAACGTGGTGAAGACACACCCCGAATTCAACCGGTTCGCTGGCGTGGAGGTACGTATCCCGAAGACAGTGGTGCTCTGCACCGACATCTTCGACCAGTTTATGGAGCAGAACAACCTCTATCAGATAGCGTTGAGTGATGCTTCCGACGAGGATATTCTGCGCTATTTCCTACGTGCGAAACTGCCTGAATCGCTCATCGACGACTTCTTTATATTCTTCGATGCGGTGAAGAGTCCCATCGCAATAAGGTCGAGCTCGCTCCTCGAGGACGCACACTACCAGCCCTTCGCAGGCATTTATTCCACGTACATGATACCGTATGTGGAGGACAAGTATGCCATGCTCGAGATGCTGGCATGCGCCATCAAGGGTGTCTATGCGTCCGTGTATTACCGTGACTCGAAGGCTTACATGACCGCCACGAGCAATGTCATCGACCAGGAAAAGATGGCTGTGATACTTCAGGAGGTGGTTGGCAAGCAGTACGACAACCGTTATTATCCCAACTTCAGCGGTGTGCTGCGCTCGCTCAACTACTATCCCATAGGCGACGAGAAGGCTGAGGACGGAATTGCCTCGCTCGCGCTGGGACTCGGAAAATACATCGTGGACGGCGGACAGACGCTGCGCGTGTCGCCCTATCATCCCAATCAGGTGTTGCAGACGAGCGAGATGGAGACGGCGTTGCGCGAGACACAGACCCAGTTCTACGCTCTCGACACCGCGCATGTGGGCAACGACTTCAAGGTGGACGACGGTTTCAATATTTTGAAACTGAAGGTGAAGGAGGCTGACAAAGACAGGTCGCTCAGCTTCATAGCGTCGACCTACGACCCTTACGACCAGGTGATACGCGACGGTATATACGACGGCGGACGTAAGATAATATCGTTCTGCGGTGTGCTTCAGCAGGGTGTGTTCCCTTTGCCGGAGCTTCTGCAGATGTCGATGAAGTATGGTGCGGAGAGCATGAAGCGTCCGGTGGAGATCGAGTTCGCGTGCAACATCAACGACGACCGCACGGGCGAGTTCTATCTTTTGCAGATAAGACCCATCGTCGACGCCAAGCAGGTGCTCGACGAAGACCTTTCCGGCATACCTGACGACAGATGCCTGCTGCGCTCTTCCAACTCTTTGGGACACGGCATAAGCGAGGACGTGGTGGACGTTGTGTATGTCAAGACAGACGATAATTTCACTGCCATGAACAATCCTGCTGTCGCCGACGATGTGGAACGCATCAACCGGAAGTTTCTTGCGGACGGTCGCAACTACGTGCTTGTGGGTCCCGGACGGTGGGGATCGAGCGATTACTGGCTCGGCATACCCGTGAAGTGGCCGCACATCTGCGCCTCGCGACTCATCGTGGAGGTGGCGTTGAAGAACTATAGGGTGGAACCGAGTCAGGGAACACACTTCTTCCAGAATCTCACAAGCTTCGGAGTGGGTTACTTCACGGTCGATGGCAATGCCGGAAACGGTCTTTTCCGCAAGGACATTCTTGACGCCATGCCGGCTGTGGAAGAAACGCGCTACGTGCGGCACGTGCGTTTTGACGCCCCGCTGAAGATAATGATGGACGGCAAGAAGCAGTGTGGTGTCGTGCTGCTTCCCTGATGTTACGGATTGATTCAATATCTATGCATTATCTTACGATATGTTTGATATATGTCAATAAAATAATTACATTGCAATAATTATGGCACTTTTGTTTTACTGAAAAGGCATCGGACGTTATATTTGCAGTGTTTTTCATGGTATTAGATTTAAGTTTAACAAAGACAGGGGACTCGGCGGAGTCCCTTCTTTGTTTTTGTTATGTATTACAGAAAGTATTTTTCTGCGTACTGAAACCGTACGGGATAACTTTCATAAAGGTTTGTTTATAATGTAGAATCAACATCTGTAAGGTTTTCCGGACGCGCAATCTCGACGGCATTCCGTTCACTCGTGACCTGCGGATATGCTTTGAGATGCTTTCGTGGGACCCTGGAACGGTGGACATCTCAGCCACTGTGTTCTGGTATGGCGACGCTCTCAGTGCCGCAATGTCCGCCATACCGTCCGACAAGGCGGGGAAAGAGCTTATACGATAATCAATTGTTAATAAGACGACGGATACTGTTTAAAAAATATAAAATATAAAAGAAATAAGACGAAATATTTGCATGTGTGACATTATATGCATATATTTGCAGCGTTTTTCATGGTATTAGATTTAAGGTTAACAAAGGTTTAGGGACTCAGCGGAGTCCTTTTTTTTGCCCGTAGGGTCTGATGCCGCATACCTCCGACACAATTTCATACAGGAACAGTTCCTGACACACCGGACCGCTCATAGCATGCCGGCATCCGGAACACCGTTTTTTTTTACGCATTGTTGTATGAGGAGCAGCGCGTGACGCATCCTCGCATGCTGCAATTTTTATAAAACAGGCAGCGTCCCATCATACAAACAACCCGCTATTATGCATTGGCAATCCAAAGTAGAGACGCAAAATCTTGCGTCTCACGAGCAAGTCTGAGCAATAAAACGAGATGAATATATACCTTGCAGTGCCGATATTTTTAATCGTGAGACGCAAGTCTGCGCAATAAAATGATGAGAATATATGCTTGTCTTTGCCGCAATTTTTCCTCGGGAGACGCAAAATTTTGCGTCTCTACAGGGCTGACGCCATCGTTGTTTTGCGTATGATACACCGTCATACTTACCGGTGCACTGTCCGGAGGTCCGTATGTGATGGCGCGCCATGTTAAAAAATCGGTTTTATTACTATTAAAACAAAAAGCCTGACGGTATGTTTCTTTTTATCCGTAATTTTGTCGCCACATGTCTGCGCGGGCATTCCGGGGGAGCGTTCCCCTTATGTTGTGAATGTAGCGGCATGCATGCAGATACGTGTTACAGACATTGACACACATTGTTTTTCTGATTACAAATGGACAACCGTAAGGATTTTTACACCCGTCACCGCGACAGTCTGGCGGTGCGGACGGCAATGCTGAAACACCGCAACCGCGGTTTCATCTTGGGAGAAATCATATCGTTTATTGCCTTTATCGCTTTTCTGGCGGCATACACCGCCGTAGACAGCGGCATGTGGACGCTGGCTGCCGCGGCTGCGATGCTGATGCTATATGTGGTGATACGCCGTATGGACGTGATGAACTCGCGGCGCATAGAATGGCTTGAGGCTCTGCACGGTGTGCATGAACGCGAGCTGCGCTATCTGGCAGGCGACTACAAGTGCTTCGATGACGGTGCGCGGTATGCCGATCCGTCCCATCCCTTCACATTCGACATGGACGTGTTCGGGCGCGACTCGCTCTACAACCGTGTGTGCCGCACACTCACCACCGGCGGCAGCGACTGTCTGGCGCGCAGTCTTGCGGGCGATCCGTTCGACGGAAAACCGATAAGCCGGCAGCTCATCGACGAACGACGCGAGGCCATTGACGAACTGGCAGCCATGCCCGACTGGCGTGTGCGCTTCCTCGCCTCGGGTGCGGCTGGACGTATTGATACCGATGCCATCGTAGCATCTCTGCAGTCTGTACGTGCCATGAATATCTCACGCGCCCCCTTGTCAACACCGGTGCTCACTCTGGCAATGATCTCCCTGACAGGCTTCTACGCCAGCATACTGCTGTCGGTGTTCGCTTCTCTGCCATCCAACATACCATCACTGTGGGGCGTATTGCAGTTTCTCATAGTGCTGATGTTATGTTCCGGATCTTTAAAAAAAATAAGTAAAGAGGTGGACAATCTGCATGACCGTATGAAACATTATGTCAACATAATACGCCATGCCGACAGTCTGCGCGGGAATGAAGCATCAACAGAAAAAGAAAATCACGAATCCGAAGTTAGCTCCGCAGAACTAAAAAGACTTGTAAGTCAGCTCAACGGTGCATTGGATTCGTTTCATGAAACCGAACAAATACTGAAAGCACTCAACCGCAGAGGAAATCTCGCACTTGTTTTTTTCGATATGTTCCTCCTCAACGACTATTTTCTCCTACGCCGTTTCCTCAAATGGCAGGAGCGTTATCTTGACCGTGTGGGGCAGTGGACGGCTGCCATGAGCCGTATGGACGCCCTTGTCTCGATGGCGACGTTCAGGTATAACGAACCGCAGGCGGGCAGCGCGGTCATCGATGAAGGCGACGGTGTGGTGTATGAGGCACGCGCGCTGTGGCATCCTTTCCTCGGAAACAAGGCTGTGAGAAACGATTTCAGCATTCTGAACGGCAACTACTACATCGTGACAGGAGCCAACATGGCTGGCAAGAGCACCTTCCTGCGCTCGCTCGGCATCAACTACATACTTGCGATGAACGGCATGCCGGTGTTCGCCGGAAGCCTGCGCGTGTCGGTGTTCGCGCTGTTCACGAGCATGCGCACTACCGACGACCTCACCCGGGGCATAAGTTATTTCAACGCGGAACTGCTGCGTCTGCGACAGCTCATCGGCTTCTGTGAGGAGCATAAGAACACTCTCATAATACTCGACGAGATACTCAAGGGCACCAACTCGGCTGACAAGCTCAACGGCTCGCGCCTTTTCCTCGAGTATATATTGCTCCGCAACGTCACAGGAGTAATAGCCACGCACGACCTCGAGCTCTCGCGCATGGCTGACGGACACGCCGGACGATTCCACAACTATTGCTTCGAGATAGAGCTGGGCACCGACGTGACCTACAGCTACAGGATAACGCCAGGCGTGGCACGCAACCAGAACGCCACGTTCCTGCTCAAGGAGCTGCTCGACGGGAAGTCTCCGCGACCATGATGCCATAGTTGCTTATACGCAACTATAAAACACCGAATGTTAAATAATATCGTGTTTTTACGGTAATAAAATCCATGGCGCGGGAAGACGAAGCCGAAAATACAGTTTTTCAGTGCCTTTTTATATCCCTTTCATTATCAATGCCTTATCGCCATAATGCACGTTCTGTCAATGCCAAAACCGTTCTCCTGTCATGCCAAACGGTGCTTTCCGTGTCGCCAAACGGGCTTTCCTGTGCCGTGATACGGGCTTTATGATGGGGCGGAACAGCCTCTCCTGTAATGCGAATGATGTTGTTTTGTGTGGTTGAAGTGCTGTTCGCACAATTCCGGAGACATCAAGTCATGCCGTGTGAGAGTTTTTTCCGGTAAGTGATATCTGTTTTCCATGTCCGGTGTAAAGTAATTTCGATGCTGTTTTTAAGTTAAAATTACAAAGGCGACCGCCCTGTAGAGACGCAAAATTTTGCGTCTCCCGAGGAATAGGTTTGTCACCGAGGGTTATATATATACCTCGTTTTATTGTTCGTCCTTGCGTTTCCCGAGTGAAAATTGCGGCAGTGGCAGGTATGTATTTACCTCATTTTATTGTGCATGCTTGCTTGTGAGACGCAAGATTTTGCGTCTCTACTTTGAATAGTATACATATAATGCCACGTTATTTTTATGTGTGAGACAGTGTCGGTCAGTCATTGACAGACTGTGGTGGAGCCTCTTGCGGACAGTCGCCGTGCGTGTCGCGGGTTCGCGCCCACTGCATGACGTTTGCCGGAGGACGACGGTTGAGCAGTTCGTTGCGCATGAAGTCCATGTAGGGAGCGGTGTGGGCGAAATACCTGCGGTAGGCTGAGCACATGTAGTTAAGCCCGGGCTCACCGTCGGCTGTGGTGAGAAAGCGGTCCTTGGGACATCCTCCGTTGCACACCTTCAGCCATCCGCACTCGCGGCACTGACCCGGCAGCCCGGCTCTCTTTGCCTCGCCGAACTCCTGCTGGCGTCTGCCGTACATCATGGACGTGAGCGTCTCGGTGTGTATGTTGCCGAGTCTGTACTCCGGAAATACGAAATGGTCGCACGGATACACATCCCCGTTGAACTCCATCACAGCCGCGTGACCGCACGACTCAGCCATGGCGCACACACCGGGCTGCTGTCCTGCCCACAGGGCGAGCGTGGAGTCGAACAGCTGCACGAAGATTGTGCCCACGTCGTTGCGCACCCACTCGTCGAAAACAGAGCACACGAAGCTGCCGTACTGTTCCGCAGTGACTGAGAAAGGAGCCGTCTGTCCCTCCGCGCACCGGTCGGCTGGGGATGCCAGATGACGCCCGTCGGAGTGGGGGAGAAGCCGTTCGATGATGGGCGCGAACTGGATGTAGCGTGCGCCGATGTCCTTGAAGAAGCGGTAGAACTCGAGCGGATAGTCCGCGTTGAAGTCGTTCACAACAGCCATGGCGTTCCATTCCACCCCGTGCTTGTTGAGCAGCCGTATGCCGCGCATCACCTTGTCGAACGACGGACCGCCTGTGCGTGTGCGCCGGTATTCGTCGTGAAACTCCTTCGGACCGTCGATGGAAATGCCTATGAGGAAGTTGTTGCGTCTGAAAAACTCGCACCACTCGTCGGTGAGAAGCGTGCCGTTGGTCTGCAGGCAGTTGTCTATGATGTGTCCACGCGCGTACTGACGCTGCAGGCGCAACGCTTTTTCGTAGAACGATATGGGGCGCATGAGCGGTTCGCCTCCGTGCCATGTGAAGAGCACTTGCGGTTGTGTCTGCGCCTCGATGTACTGTCTTGTGAACTTTTCGAGCAGTTCGTCGCTTATGGTCATGCGGTTTCCGGCACCGCACGAGCGGTACATGTCGCCTTTTTCTGTGTAATAACAGTAGTCGCAGTTGAGGTTGCAGAGCGAGCCCGCAGGCTTCAGCATGACATAGAGCGGGTGCGCGAAAGGTGCGTAAGTTGGCATATCTGGATAGTGTAATGTTGTTTGCAGGTCAATAATCTTTATCTTATGCAAAGATAATGCAAATGAGCGGCAAAAGAGCTTGCTCTTATTTGCCCGAGTGCCGCTTATCTTATGCAAAGATATACATTTGATTCCACATTATCGCAATATATCTCCCACATTATTATAATAAGTCTTCCACAATGTTGGCTGATATGGAAATATTGATTAATTTTGCACGAACAAAACTTCGGTTCGCATCTTTTACGGGCGGAATGATGATATACATAAAACCGTATCCGCCCTTTCTGCTAACATAAAACCAAAACGATGAATGTCAGACATATTCTTCTTGTGACACTGATGTCGCTTGTGGCGATGGTGTCGGGCGCGGAGGAGAGAGACTCGCTGCGCATGTTGTGGATAGGCAACAGCTACACTTTCTTCAATGACCTGCCGTCTACGGTGCGCTCCATAGCCGCGTCGCAGGGCATGAGACTGAGCATCACGACTGTGGTGAAAGGCGGAGAGCATCTGTCGGGACACCTTCGCAATCCGCGCCTGCACGAGCTGCTGAAGCGCGGGGGATGGGACTACGTGGTGGTGCAGGAGTTCAGTGCCGGTCCGGCGGCAGACACCCGGACTGTGGCACGCACTGTATATCCTTATGCGAAGACAATAGACAGTCTTGCCGTGAAATATTCGCCGGAGGCAAAGGTGGTGTTCTACATGACCTGGGGACATAAGTATGGCAACGTATACAAGAACGGTTATGCCCTCGACGACGACTATCAGACGATGCAGGAACGCCTGAAGACGTCCTATCTTGAGATGGCTCACGACAACGGAGCGTGGTGCGCGCCTGTCGGAATGGCATGGCAGACGGTGAGAAAGGAGCATCCCGAGTATGTGCTTTACGCCCCCGACTGTTTCCATCCTTCGCCTGTGGGCAGTTATCTGGCGGCAAACGTCATATTCACCACGATATGGCAACGCCCCTATCAGACCGGTGTCTGCTGCGGACTGCCGGAGGACCAGGCGGAGATATTGCAGCAGACGGCTCAGAATACAGTGCTGGAGAACATGACATTGCTTAACATCAAGGACGGAGGAAAGAACTGAACAACAACATAAGACCCTCATGCCGGCGCGTGCTTCGGACAGGATGGCACCTCCGGCAACGGTCGGCAAAACACAGAAATGGAAAAAAAGAAGACATCACTGAGCGACAGACGCTATCTTGTGCCGTTTGTGCTGATCACCTCACTGTTCTTCATGTGGGGATTTGCGAGAGCCATTCTCGACGTGCTGAACAAACATTTCCAGAACGAGCTTGACATAAACATCGCGCAGTCCGCGCTGATTCAGGTCATGACTTATCTCGGATATTTCATCATGGCTATACCCGCCGGACTGTTCATCAACCGTTACGGCTACCGCAAGGGAGTGATAGCCGGACTCATCCTGTTCGCCCTCGGCTCGCTGCTCTTCATACCGTGCTCGGCTGCGGGGACGTTCTACGCCTTTCTTGCCGCGCTGTTTGTGATAGGATGCGGTCTGGTGTTTCTCGAGACATCGGCAAACCCGTATGTCACGGAGCTTGGTCCGAAGGAGACTGCAACGAGCCGTCTGAACTTCTCTCAGTCGTTCAACGGACTCGGATGCATGGCGGCGACGTTCGGGGTGGGCTCGTTCCTCTTCGGCGTGGGAGGCGCGGAGGGCGGCGTGGCTGTGCCTTACACCGTGATGGGAGTGGTGGTGCTGCTCATAGCGGTGGCTTTCTCAAGAGTGAGACTGCCCGAGATAAGCCATGAGGACGACGGCTCTGCAGCTGACGGAAAAGGCAATATCGCGAGGCTGTGGAAGAACGGCATGTTCGTGTTCGGGCTGTTGGCACTGCTCGCCTATGAGGTGGCTGAGATATCGATAAACAGCTATTTCATCAACTTCGTCACCGGTCAGGGATGGATGAGCGACCATGGCGCGTCGATGGTGATAACGGGTGCGCTTGCCGTTTTCATGATAGGACGCTTCGTCGGGAGCTGGATAATGCGGCGCGTGGCGGCGGAGAAGATGCTCTTCTGGTGTGCTGTGGGCACTGTGGCGTGCATGCTGACGGTGCTGGGCAATTTCGGCAGGGTGTCGCTTGTGGCTCTGATGTGCAACTATATGTTTGAGGCTATAATGTTCCCGACAATCTTCTCGCTCACCCTGCGGGGGCTCGGCGGACTCACGAAGAGTGCGTCTTCCATACTCATGATGACTCCGGTGGGTGGCTGCGCGTTCCTTCTCATGGGATTTGTGGCTGACAGTGTGAACAACATCGTGCCGTTTGTCATTCCTTTGGCAGGCTTTGCGGTGGTGCTGGCTTATGCCTTCAGGCTTGTCGCAGGGAGGCGCAGCCGCTGAAGAACCGGCGCGACGACGCGGTGACGAATATCATAAAACAATACGGGCAAGGGGAATGCTGTCAGCGGTGTTCCCCTTGCCCGTGTCTCTTACGGCTGTAGTCATACAGTCTGGGTGCCTTTCTTTATTTCCTTTTCAATCTTGTTGTCGCCCCACATCAGGGTGAGTCTGAACGGGGTGTTGGTGGTGACGGTCACCTTCGGCTTCTCTCCGGCTGAGCCCCGGCGTGCCACCTTGAACGATATAAGTCCGTCGGCACCGTACGGGTAGCGGTCTATGCCGTATCCGTCGGTAAGGTTCACATCGAGCGTTATGTTGTTTTCCTGCACGTTGGCGCGTATTCCGAAGATGTATTCAATGAGCTCTGCGATAGGCGGCAGTCCCGTCCAGCCCACGAAGTCCTTCCGTGCCATGAATCCGGGTTCGGCTTTCTCCGGTGCGTAATACTCCCAGAAGGTGCCTGTCTTCTCATATACTTTCAGCACGTTGTTATAATGGTTCATTGTGATGTCGTGCGCCAGACGGCGGTATCCTTTGTCGGTAAGTCCGGAGATGACCATATAGTTTGTGCCGGGCCACACTCCGCCGGTCCAGTATCTGCCGTTTGCCTTGTACTTGGGATGGTCTGCCGCGAGTGACGCCACGCGGTGGGGACGGTTGAACTTTGTGGTGTCCTCGAGATGGCTCACCAGCGCGTCGAGCCTGTCTTTGGGCAGAACGTCGGTGTGCAGTGCCCAGTAGGCGTATATGCCCTGCGTCGTGCTGAGGCTGTTGTCGGCATACTGGTCGTATAGGAAAGCGTCTTTCTCGCTCCACATATTATTGTTTATGTATTCGGACAGCTTCTTTATGTCGTCCTCAAACTCCTCTATCTCCTGCCAGCGTTCCAGATAGAAGCCCATTTTAAGCAGTATGTCGGCAACCATTATCTGCTGGAGGCATGCGTCGAGCCATATCATGTGGCCGTTGCTGTATATGGTGTTGTAGCCTTCGGGCACCCGTGGCATGTTGTCCATGCCCGTTCCCCAGCCGCTGCTCCAGTAGGTGCCGTTGCGCCATGTGCGGTTGAGCTTCAGCCATTTGTAGTATGCCGCAAGCACGGGAAAAACCTTGTTGAGCCGGTTGTCGTCGCCGAACTGAGTGTAGTATTTCCATTCCGACCACGGCAGAAGGTTGGGGCCGGTGCTCGTGGGGTCGTATCGGCTGAAGCAGTCGGAGCCATCTGCGCGTATCTCGCGGCATATGAAACCGTCAGGATGCTGCTTTGCGTAGAAGTTGTCGAGTGTCTTCTGGAAAGGGAAGAAGTTGCGCCCGTAGCGGCAGAACATCGTTATGAAGGCGTCGTCCCACATGAATATGTTGCCGTTGTAGGCTGGCGCGATGTAGCTTGTGACGAATCCTGAGTCGTCAAGCGGCTGGCATATGTTCTTTATTCCTATCTGCCATGCCTTCCAGTACATCTCTATTTCCTTCTCATGACCTTCCCAGTAAGGTGCGGGAAGCACTTTTCGTGCCTTCTCGAAAGAGCCCGGCACGGTCTTTTCCACCTTTGCCGTGCGGAAGGTATTCTCTGCCACGAGAGTCTGCATGACGTAAGTGTTCTTGTATGGAAGCTTGTACAGCGGTGAGCCGGACGGAATGAGGTTCTGCGCTCCGGCTGTTTTTGCAAGTGCGGCAAGCATGACTGCCGTTATTGTTTTTATTCTCATGATGTGTATTTGAGTTGTGTGGTGAGTGTTTCTTTAGTCTTGCGTGACGGCGGAAGAGCCGTTCCCGCATCCGGACCGACGCCTTATCGGCGTTCCATAAGGCTCTTTATCTTCCAGAAAATGTCAGTGTTCTCCATTATGCCCGTGAAGTTTTCCGAGCCCGGACCGAACGCATAGACCGGCACCATCACGCCTGAGTGGCTTCCGGTGGAGAACCGGCATGTTATCTTTCCTTCTTCCTTGTCGCCGTCGATGAGCGTTAGTCCGCCCGTCTCGTGGTCGGCTGTCACTACGACAAGGGTCTCGCCGTCCTGCGCCGCCCACTTCATCACCTCGCCGACGGTACGGTCGAAGTCGAGCGTTTCCTTCATCAGCATGTCCAGTTGGTTGAAATGTCCGTAGTCGTCGAGCTGCGATCCTTCTATCATCATGAAGAATCCGTTAGCGTTCTGGTTCATGAGCGATATGCCTTTCAGCGCGGCTCGTGCGAGCAGATCGCCCCTTTCGTCGGGCAGGGGAGTGTCCACTTCGTAGGGAACAGCGAACACTTTGCCCTTCTTCCATGCAGAAAGGTCTTCCCATGAGCGCGATATGTGGTAGCCGTTCTGTCTCAGTTCTTCGAAGATGTCGCGTCCGTCCTTGCGCTTTGTGAAGTATTTCGCTCCGCCTCCGAACGCATAGTCTATGCCGCAGTCAGCGTAGTCGGCTGTTATCTCCTGCTCGTTGTCGCGGTCGGAGTTGTGGCAGCAGAAGTCGGCGGGTGTGGCGTCCCACAGACGGCATGTGACAGCTATGCCAGCATCCTTGCCGAGTGATTTTGCCACATCGCACAGCGTGGTCAGCGGTTTGCCGTCCGCATCCACTCCCACAGCGTGGTATCTGGTCTTGTGTCCGGTGGCTAATGCAGTGCCTCCGGCACCGGAGTCGGTGATGAGACGGTCGGTGCAGTAGGTCTTGGACAGCCCTGTGAATTGCGCGTTTTCCAACCACAGCCGCCCGTGATTTGCCGTCCATGCCGAGTAGACGTGCATAAGGCTCATGCCGTCGCCTATCATCAGTATGACGTTCCTTACTTTCTTGCCTTGCGGAGGTGTTATCTTCTCCACCTCATACGGTTTCTCGCAGATGTATGTCTGCGGCTTGTCATTTTGTGCTGCTGCCGGTTTAAATGTCAGAACAAGTGCGCTGACCAGCAGGATACTTCTGATATTCATAGCGGATAAGTTTGTTGTCAGATTGTTTCAGTGCCCGCGTGTAGCATCCGATGGAAGAATGCGGGTGTCTTGTACGTTAGGAATGACACATACAAAATTACGAATTTTTTTGTTTACACGAATGGTTAAACAACGTATAAATATGAATTCAGCCATTAAGAATGTAAAAAACACGGCGGCTGTACCTCGTTGGCACAGCCGCCGTCATGTCTCCGCCGGTTTTCCGGAGAGAATGTCCTATGTGTCGCTGGCGTCAGTCTATCTCCTCGTCTGCCTCATAACCGCCCATCTCGCGTATTGCGTTCTTCAGCATGGTGTACTGCTGATAGAGGTTGTTCACAGCTTCCTCGCCTTTTGTGAAGTCGTGCATCGGACTCTTGAGGAAGAAACTCAGGAATCGCTGTATGCCGTAGCGTCCTGCCCGTGCCGCAAGGTCGCTGAGCAGACAGAGGTCGAGCAGCAGCGGCGCGGCGAGTATTGAGTCGCGGCAGAGGAAGTTTATCTTGATTTGCATGGGGTATCCCATCCATCCGAAAATGTCGATGTTGTCCCATCCTTCCTTGTTGTCGTTGCGTGGAGGATAGTAGTTTATGCGCACCTTATGATAATAGTCAGTGTACAGGTCGGGCTGATCCTCCGGTTTCAGTATTGTCTCCAGAGTAGACAGTTTGCTCACTTCCTTCGTGTGGAAGTTAGCCGGTTCGTCGAGCACAAGACCGTCTCTGTTGCCGAGAATGTTTGTAGAGAACCATCCGCTCAGTCCGAGGCAGCGTGTGCCGATGATGGGTGCGAATCCGCTTTTCACCAGAGTCTGTCCTGTCTTGAAGTCTTTTCCTGCGATAGGCATCTTTGTCTTTTCCGCCATTTCCCACATTGCCGGAATGTCAACCGTGGTGTTCGGCGCTCCCATTATGAACGGCGCTCCCTCTGCCAGTGCCGCGTATGCATAGCACATCGACGGAGCCACGTGCTCGCGGTCGTCGTCCTTCATCGCCTTTTCGAGTGCCTCGAGTGTTCCGTGCACCTCTTCGCAGTAGGGAACATATATCTCTGTGGAAGCCGCCCATATCACAACGATGCGCGAACATCCGTTTTTCTCCTTGAAGGAGCGTATGTCTTGGCGCAGAGCCTCGGTCATTTCCCATCGTGTGGCGCAGTCTTTCACGTTGTCGCCGTCCAGTCGTTTTGCGTAGTTCTTGTCAAAAGCAGCTTTCATCGGCACAATTTTCTCAAGCTCATCGCGTACGGGTTCGATGTCCTTCTCCTTAAGAACCTCGGCATACATAGCCGCCTGGTAGGCGTTCTGTGGGTAAACATCCCATGTCCCGAACACAATGTCGTCAAGCGAGGCAAGCGGCACGATGTCGGCATAGTGCAGATATTTCTTCTCGTTGCCTTTACCTACACGAATCTTGTCGTATTGTGTCATTGACCCGACGGGTTTTGTCAGTCCTTTGCGTGCCATGAGTACGCCTGTCATGAATGTTGTTGTCACGGCGCCGCATCCGACGACCATGATTCCGAGTTTCCCGTTTGCGGGTCTGATGTCTGTCTGTTTCATTATCTGTTATGTTTTTAATTATTTTTGGTTCTGACTGTTGTCAATGTGCGGTATAGGTATCCGGTGATGCCTGTAAGGTAATAATCCGCGACTTGCAAAGTTACGTATTTAAGATTTGATAACAGCTTTGTTTGTCCGTTTTTTTATCATTAATTAGTAAAAATGAACTACATTTTGATTTTGAAGTAAGGAAAAACAGTGATAAAATGTATACTTTGAGTATTGATTGCGGCGTTTTCGAGCACTCGATTACAGTAATAGTACGGCTCAGACCCTCATGTTCCGCCCGGTGTCCGTACACCTTTCGCATCACATCCGGTGCCCCGTTTCTCATCCTTAGGATATGCCGCCCGGTGCGTTTGCGGCAGGACGATTGCCTCCGTGCGTAAGAACGCCCCCGCGACATGCCGTATCCAGAATGCCTATTTGGGTTAAAAAACGTTGTATCACTTTGTGTTGCCAAATTAAAATACTAACTTTGCAATCGGTTATATGACATAAGACAACGTTTTAAATAAACTTTTACAATTATGGTAAACTATAAAGATTTAGGCTTGGTGAACACACGTGAGATGTTCAAGAAAGCCATTAATGGAGGTTATGCTATCCCTGCCTTCAACTTCAACAACATGGAGCAGTTGCAGGCAATCATCAAGGCGTCTTCTGAACTGAAGTCTCCGGTGATCCTTCAGGTTTCCAAAGGAGCGCGCAACTACGCCAACCAGACACTTCTGCGCTACATGGCACAGGGTGCTGTAGAATATGCAAAGGAACTCGGATGCAAGCATCCTGAAATCGTTCTCCACCTTGACCACGGTGACAGCTTCGAGCTTTGCAAGAGCTGTGTGGACATGGGCTTCTCTTCAGTGATGATAGACGGCTCCGCTCTTCCATACGATGAGAACGTAGCTCTCACCAAGAAGGTTGTAGAATACGCACATCAGTTCGACGTTACAGTGGAAGGCGAGCTCGGCGTTCTTGCCGGAGTTGAGGATGAGGTTGTTGCAGAAGAGTCTCACTATACAAAGCCGGAAGAGGTTATCGACTTCGTTACAAAGACAGGAGTTGACTCACTTGCCATCTCCATAGGTACAAGCCACGGTGCTTACAAGTTCAAACCGGAGCAGTGCACACGCGACCCGAAGACAGGCCGTCTGGTTCCTCCTCCATTGGCATTCGACGTTCTCGACGCCATCATGGAGAAACTGCCGGGATTCCCAATCGTGCTCCACGGCTCTTCTTCTGTTCCACAGGAGTATGTAGACATGATCAACCAGTATGGCGGCAAGCTGCCTGACGCAGTGGGAATACCTGAGGAACAGCTCCGCAAGGCAGCCGCAAGCGCAGTCTGCAAAATCAACATCGACTCAGACTCACGTCTTGCTTTCACAGCAGCTGTGCGTAAGGTGTTCGCTGAGAAACCGGGTGAGTTCGACCCGCGTAAGTACTGCGGACCGGCACGTGACCTCATGATTGAGCTCTATGAGCACAAAATCAAAGAGGTACTCGGTTCTGACGGCAAGCTGGCTCAGCTCGACTGATAATATGGCAGACACAATGTCATGACACAAACAGTCCTTTTGTCCATGCACATCCAAGGCATGACAAAAGGACTTTTTTATTTTCCTCATATCACGCCGCAGCCCTTATGCCGGCAGACCATCGCCTGAAGGCGCACCGGGTAAGATTTATTCATGTGCCGCCGGACAGCTTTTCATGAGCGTGACATATATATAATAAGGTGTGACATGGATTCATCCGCTTCTATGTACGTTTTGTTTAAAATAAGTGAAATGGCACGCTTACAATCGCTGTATTGTGAAACGATGTTAAGAATGAGGTAATAATAATAGAAATAGAACGTTGGATTAACAGACGGGCGGCATAAAAGCGCATGCCCTCTCCGTATTGCCGACAGTGGTGCGGGCTATGGTTCTGCGGAGAATGATACAGAGTAAACACGCTTTTGACGCATAAATCATAATGACACATACTATTGAAAGCGACATCGCATCCTGCCGATAATAATGTCATGCAATACAGATAATAATAAGAGATACTATAAGAAACATAATAACACAGAGAAGAAAAGCATGAAAAGGATTATTGTGTCCGTGCTGGCGGTATTGATGTCGGTGCCGGCGATGATGGCGGACAACCATGAAATGAAGGCATTTGTGGACAAGCTTATGTCCAAGATGACAGTCAAGGAGAAGATAGGACAGCTGAATCTTGTCGTTGCCGGAGACATCACAACCGGCAAGGCAGCCGATTCGGAAGTAGGAGGAGAGATAGCGGCAGGTAGTGTAGGAGGCGTCTTCAACATAAAGGGAGTGGACGGCATACGCGCCCTGCAGGAGGTGGCTGTGAAGAAAAGCCGTCTGGGAATACCGCTGCTTGTGGGCATGGACGTCATTCACGGATATGAGACCATATTCCCCATCCCTCTCGCACAGTCGTGCAGCTGGGACATGGAAGCCATAGAGAAGGGCGCGCGCATAGCTGCCAAGGAGGCGAGCGCGGACGGAATAAACTGGACTTTCAGCCCGATGGTGGACATTTGCGTGGACGCGCGGTGGGGCCGTGTGGCTGAAGGCGGAGGCGAGGATCCGTTCCTCGGCTCGCGCATAGCCGAGGCAATGGTGCGCGGTTATCAGGGAGACTACTCGCAGAACAGCAACATCATGGCATGTCTGAAACACTTCGCGCTGTATGGCGGAGCCGAGGCTGGGCGCGACTACAACACCGTGGACATGAGCCGCGTGCGCATGTTCAACCAGTATATGCCACCTTACAAGGCGGCTGTCGATGCCGGTGTGAGCAGCGTCATGTCGTCGTTCAACATCGTGGACGGCGTTCCGGCGACGGGAAACAGATGGCTTCTCACCGAACTGCTGCGCGACACGTGGCACTTCGGCGGGCTCGTGGCTTCAGACTACGGCTCCATAGGAGAGATGATGACCCACGGGCTGGGCGACCTTCCGTCGGTTTCGGCACAGGCACTGAAGGCTGGGACAGACATGGACATGTGTACGCGCGGATTCGTGCAGACGCTCGAGAAGTCGCTGGAAGAGGGACGTGTGAGCATGAGCGACATAGACAACGCATGCCGCCGGGTGCTTGAGGCGAAATACATACTCGGACTGTTTGACGACCCTTACAAGTTCTGTGACGGCAAACGGCGCAAGAAAGACATCTTCACAGAGGAGAACCGCAGAGCCGCACGCGACATGGCGGCAGAGACATTCGTGCTGCTCAAGAACGACAACAACCTGCTGCCGCTCGAGAAGAAGGGTAAGATAGCGCTTATAGGTCCGCTCGCCGACACGCGCGCCAACATGGCTGGAACGTGGTGTGTGGCATATACGCCGGACAGATATTCCACTCTCAAGGAAGGACTCGAGCGTGCCGTGGCAGGCAAGGCGGAGATTCTTTATGCCCAGGGATGCAACCTCACTGCCGACGCACAGATGCAGAAGGACGCCGAGTTCGGCAGGACAATAAAGCGCGGCGACGACAACGCCATGAGGGCTGAGGCTCTGAGAGTGGCGCGCGACGCCGACGTGATAGTGTGTGCCATGGGAGAGAGCTCGGAGATGAGCGGTGAGTCGTCGAGCCGTTCAGACCTCACCCTGCCCGACATACAGATGTCCCTGCTCAAGGAACTTGTGGCTACGGGCAAGCCCGTGGTGCTTCTCAACTTCTCGGGACGCCCCACAGTGATGACATGGGAGAGCAGGCACGTGCCTGCCATCATGAATGTGTGGTTCGGAGGAAGTGAGGCTGCCGACGCCATTGCCGACGTGCTGTTCGGCGACAAGGTGCCGTCGGGCAAGCTCACCATGACCATGCCGGCTGCGACAGGACAGGTGCCGATATACTACAACCACCTTCCCACAGGACGCCCCGTGCCTGACGGAGCGAAGGACTACCGCAAGTATCAGAGCAACTATCTTGATGTGCGCAACGACCCGCTCTATCCGTTCGGCTACGGACTGAGCTACACCACCTTCGTCTACAGCGACCTGACTCTGAGCAAGGGCACTCTCGCTCCCGGAGGAAGTGTGAGGGCGACAGTCACCGTGACCAATACCGGCAGCCGCGACGGCTACGAGGTGGTGCAGATGTACATACACGACCGCGCGGCACGCATATCGCGACCTGTTAAGGAGCTCAAAGGCTTCAGCCGCATACATCTTGCCGCCGGAGAGAGCAAGGACGTGTCGTTCGACATAACTCCCGAGCTTCTGAAGTATTATGACAGCAGTCTGCGCTACGGCATAGACCCGGGAGAGGTCGAGATAATGGTTGGACCGGACAGCCGCAACCTGAAGACGGCTGTACTAAACGTGGAATAGGCATTCAACTTACACTTGCATCCGGACCGTACGGCGTGAGTCTGCATGACGCTTGAGCCGCGCGGTCCGGTTTTTATTTGCCCCGTGTATGGTCCGGATGTTTGCTCACGCACGGATGAGGGCACTTTTCGGAACTGTATAAATATGCGGTCTGACATTAAAAAATATTGACAAAGGAAAATGACAAAATAGAAATGACAGAACGCCGGAAAACGTTCCGCGCCATGCTTCCGCCCATACGGAAGAGCCTTTTCGGGCATTATATGTCCACGTGAAGTCTTTTTTATGATACGGAAAAAGCCGTTTCGCAACGCGAAACGGCTTTTATTGTTGTGTGATACAGGCATTATGAGTGTGCCAAAAAGGCTTTTCCGCAGTGCCGAAGAGGCTTTCCTGTAGCGCGGAAAAATGCTTCTTACGGGCGTGTCGGGCGTAAGCCGCTGACTGTCAGCGTGATGGGCAGATTGTCTGAAACTCGCGTATTTGCGTCAGGATGTGCCGTCGCGTGCAAATACGCGGTTCTCGCGGAGTTGCCGTGTATATTTATGCATGCATCAGACAGTGTTTTCCGTATATTCATGCAATAAGTCTGTGTGACGCGCATGAGGCAGTGACACGGGCGTGAGGCGTCAGAGCCGTGTGTAAGGAATGAGGCACGCGCGCCCCGCCTTACAGTGTATGGGCGTCAGTCGAGCGGTTCGGTGTGAAGGTTTGTTATGCCTCCTGTCGCCTTGTCGAGCACAATCTGCGATGTGAATTTCTTGCCGAAGAGCGAGCCGCTGAGCGTGTCGACGGTGCCGAACTGTGCCGCATACGTGCTGAACGAGCCTAAAGTGTTGGTGCCGTCGGTTATTCTTATCTTTATCTTTCCCGGTATGTTCACCCCGATAATCATGTCGTCCTTCTGCTTCTTCAGCTTCTCGTCAATCACGGGAGCCTCCGCCGGGGTCTGCATATCCTCTGTCACGGCATAGAACGGAGCACCAGAGAGGTCGTCGGCAGAGGTGAGCCCGAAGTGTCTTGAGAAGCGGAAGACCGTCTGCCTGGCGTTTTCCTTGTCGGGAACGAACGACACTACGGTCTCGGTGGTGTCGGTGACGGTGGTTCCCTCGAACACCTGCATGAGCGCGTTCTCCTGTGTCTGGAGTTGCGCGAGCATTATCTTGAGCTGCTCTCCGTCTTTCGGCATGAACTCGGCTTCGCCCCGTGACAGCTGGTTGCGGCTGTCGCGGATGTCGTATATCTCCTGTGCCACCATCTGCGCCATCTTCGGCAGGTTGGTAGACGAGAGGATGTCCTGGCTCATGTAGTCGTTGGGCGAGGGCAGGACGGGTCGCGGTGCCGGTGTGAAACGTTGCTGCCGCTGTTCTTCGTTGCCCTTGGTGTTGATGGCTTTCAGCACACCGTTCCTGTCGCAGTCGATGCTCAGGATGCTGTGTTTCTTGTCCACCACAAGGCTGTATTGCTTGCTTTCGTCCGGCACTCCGTCCGTGGCGAATGTCATTCCTACTATTCTGTAGCTTACTTCCGGCTCTTTCTGTGCCTTTGTCTTGAAATACAGGTCGCAGTAGTCGGCAAGTCTTCCCGGGGTGTATGTGGTTTTCTCGATGAGCAGCGATATGCTCACTTCGGTCTTCGGCAGGAAGTATGTGAAGTTGCCGTTGTCTTTCTGCGCGCAGGCAGTGCCTGCGGCAGCTGCCATCATTAGGGTTGACAGTATCTTTCTCATCATTGTCTATCGTCGGTTAGTTGTTTGAATGCGTGTGGAATGTGTCTTATTATGTCGCTCGCCATGAGGCTTTCCTCGCCTGTCTGCCGTGCCGCGATGTCGCCTGCGAGTCCGTGCAGATACATGGCGGTGAGGCACGCGCGTGCGCTTTGATACCCTCTCGCCAGCAGTCCTGCTATTATTCCTGTCAGCACATCGCCGCTTCCGGCTGTCGCCATGCCCGCGTTGCCTGTGGTGTTGAACGTCACGCTGCCGTCTGGCGCGCACAGTGGGGAGTGGTGACCCTTGAGAATGATGTGAGCCTGAAGGCGTTGCGCCATGTCGCATGCCGCTTCGAGCCGTTCGTATCCGCTATGTGATGCGTTGCCGCACAGGCGGTCCATCTCTCCTGGGTGGGGCGTAAGGATGAGTCCTGCGGGCAGGTGCTGCATCCATGTGCGGTGGGCTGCTATGATGTTGAGCGCGTCGGCGTCGAGCACTATTGGGCATGCCGTGCGTCTGAGCTGTGCCATGAGCGCGACAGCCGTGTCCTCGTCGGTGCCCAGTCCCGGACCTATTGCCACGGCGTTGTATGCTTCGGTGTCTACGGCTTCGGTGAAGCACCTCCCGCTGCGGGTCTCTCTCATTATGGCTTCGGGTATTGCCGTCTGTATGATGGAGCGGTTGCAGTCGGGCGTAAGCACGGTGGTCTTGCCCGCTCCGGAGCGCATGCAGGCTTCTGCAGCAAGCACTGCGGCTCCCGCCATGCCGTAGCTTCCGGCTATGAGGAGTGCGTGCCCCATGGTGCCTTTGTGCGCGAAGGGGTCTCGTCTTATGATGTTTCCCTTTATGTCAGCCTCTTCTGCCGTGGTATACCGGCATGAAGTGTCTCTTATGAACTCTTCCGACAGTCCGATGTCGAGCACTTTCACCCGTCCGAGGAAAGGCTGTGTGTCAGCGAACATCATGGCGAGCTTCTTCTGATGCAGTGTCAGTGTGGTGTGTGCCCTGACGATGTTGGCTTGCACGTTGGCTGTGTTGTCCTCGGTCATGAGTCCTGACGGCACGTCGATGCTTATCACCGTGGCATGTGACTGGTTGATGTATTTCACGAGAGAGGCGAATCCTCCTGTGAGCGGACGGTTGAGTCCGGAGCCGAACAGTCCGTCTATGAGCAGCGTGCCCGAGTCGAGTCTCGGCGGGTCGAAGTCGGTTGTCACCTCCGTGAACTTCTTCATGAGACTGTGGGCGGTTAGCCGTCTGCGGTTTTCGGCGCAGTCTTCGGAAAGGCGGTTGCCTATGTTGAACAGCCATACGGCGACATCATATCCTCTGTCGAGCAGCATGCGTGCCACCGCGAGGGCGTCTCCTCCGTTGTTTCCCGGACCTGCAAACACTATGACATTCTTATCGGAGGGCCATTCATCCGTTATGGCGGCGGTGATGGCTTTGGCGGCACGCTCCATCAAGTCAACCGACTTGACCGGTTCGTGCTCTATTGTATATTTGTCGAGCTCATGAATCTGTGAGCCAGTAAATATCTTCATACGGGGCAAAGATACAAAATAAATTCGTGCCCGACAATAATTTGGCTTTTTTTTCGGGGCTTTGCCGGCATGCCGCCTTCCTGCGCCGGAAAGTCCGCGGAGAGCCTGCCGGAGGGCGTGGGGAGCGTGAGAGGACGAGGGAATGTGCGGTGCGCGCCGCTGTAAAAATCCGAAATAAATGTAAAGAGCCTGCAACGTTCGGCATATTTTTTGTAAATTTGCGGGCAAATATAGCGAAAGGCGAGCGCAACGGCAAGACTGGAAACCGAAGGTTTGCATGTCTTGACACTGCCGAGCCGCATCTATATTATACAAATATAAATTAAACACCATGGACAGTACGGTAAGAATAAAGGACAAGACGTTCAGAACGTCCATACCGGAAGCTGAGATATTGAAGCGCGTCAAGGCTGTGGCAGACAAGATTAACGCCGACATGGCGGGGAAGAATCCTCTGTTGCTCGCAGTGCTGAACGGTTCGTTTGTATTTGCGGCTGACCTCATGAGAATGATAACAATACCGTGTGAGATTTCGTTTGTGAAACTGGCATCCTATCAGGGCACCACCTCTACCGGGCGGATAAAGGAAGTGATAGGCATAAACGAAGACCTGACAGGGCGCACGGTGATAATAGTGGAGGACATCGTGGAGACCGGACTGACGGTGAAACGCATGATAGAGTCGCTCGGGACGCGCAATCCCGAGTCCATACACATATGCACGCTGCTGCTCAAGCCGGAGCGTCTGAAAGTGCCGCTCGACGTGGATTATGTGGCGATGAAGATACCCAACGACTTCATTCTGGGCTACGGGCTCGACTACGACCAGCAGGGACGCAACCTGCGCGACATATATACGCTTGTGGAGGAATAACCTGATGCGGACGTGTCCGGGCATCGTTTGACGGCTGGAGCGCGCTACGCATGTATACATATAATTTCAATCAAAACATAAAGATGAAGAATATCGTGATTTTCGGTGCCCCGGGTTCAGGCAAGGGCACACAGAGTGACCTGATGATCAAGAAGTATGGATTCAACCATATTTCTACCGGTGACGTGCTGCGCAATGAGATAAAGAACGGCACGGAGCTGGGCAAGACTGCCAAGGGGTACATTGACAACGGACAGCTCATACCCGACGCGCTGATGATAGACATTCTCGCAAGTGTCTACGACAGCTTCGGCAAGGAGCATAAGGGTGTCATCTTCGACGGATTCCCGCGCACCATACCGCAGGCTGAGGCTCTCAAGACAATGCTTGCCGAACGCGGACACAACGTGGCTGCGATGATAGAGCTCGACGTTCCGGAGGACAAGCTGATGGAAAGGCTGATAAAGCGCGGACAGGAGTCGGGTCGTACGGACGACAACGAGGAGACAATAAACAAGCGTCTGAAGGTGTATTCCACACAGACGGCACCGCTCATAGAGTGGTATAAGAGCGAAGGGCTGCATCATCACATCAACGGATATGGTGAGCTCGACCGCATCTTCGCTGACATATGCGCTGTTATCGACAATATCTGACAAGAACACCAACACACTGAAAACAAGATATGGCAGAATCCAACTTTGTAGATTACGTGAAGATATATTGCCGCTCGGGAAAGGGCGGACGTGGCTCCATGCACCTGCGGCACATCAAATATCAGCCCAACGGCGGTCCCGACGGAGGCGACGGCGGACGGGGAGGAAACATATACCTGCGCGGCAACCACAATTACTGGACTCTGCTGCATCTTAAATATCAGCGTCACGTGTTTGCCGAACACGGTGGAAACGGCGGCAGGGACAAGTGTCACGGCAAGGACGGAAAGGATGTTTATATTGACGTTCCGTGCGGAACGGTGGTGTATAACGCCGAGACGGGAAAGTATGTGTGCGACGTCACCTATCACGGACAGGAGGTGCTGCTGCTCAAGGGAGGACGCGGCGGACTGGGCAATTTCCAGTTCCGCAGTGCCACCAACCAGACTCCGCGATTCGCGCAGCCCGGTGAGCCGATGGAGGAAATGACCATCATACTCGAGCTGAAGCTGCTTGCGGATGTGGGACTCGTGGGATTTCCCAACGCGGGAAAGTCGACACTGCTCTCTTCTCTGTCGAGTGCGAGACCGAAGATAGCCAACTATCCGTTCACAACGCTCGAGCCGTCGCTCGGCATTGTGGGCTATCATGACAGGCAGTCGTTCGTCATGGCGGACATCCCGGGAATAATAGAAGGTGCGAGCGAGGGCAAAGGACTCGGTCTGAGATTTCTCCGTCACATCGAGCGCAACTCGCTTCTGCTGTTCATGGTGCCCGGAGACACCGACGACATAAAGCGCGAATATGAGATACTTCTCAACGAACTGAGACAGTTCAATCCAGACATGCTCGACAAACACCGCGTGCTTGCCGTGACCAAATGCGACCTTCTGGACGATGAGCTCATAGATATGCTGCGTGACACTTTGCCGGAGGATGTGCCCGTGGTGTTCATTTCGTCTGTAACAGGCATGGGACTCAACGAACTGAAAGACGTGCTGTGGCGTGAGCTCAACAGCGAGAGCAACAAACTGCAGGGCATCATCGCCGAGGACAATCTCGTACACCGTGACAAGGACATGAGCCGTTTCGCGGCGGAGATGCAGGCTGAGGGCGAGGACGAGATAATATATATTGACGAGGACGAGATAGAGGATCTCGACGATTTTGAGTACGACGAAGAGGATACGGATGATTGAGCCGCCTGTCATAACGTATTATGACGTCGCAGATGAGGTCGTGGCGTTCAGCACAACACGCCACGGCGGATGTGGAAAGGGAGCCTATTCCGGTTTCAGTATAAACGCTTATTGCGGTGATGATGAGGACTGCGTGCGCCGCAACCGTGAGGCTTTGAGCGATGCGCTCGGTATTGACGGCAGTCACATTGTGATGCCTCATCAGACTCACGGTACTGAAACAAGGGTGATAGGACCCGAATTTCTTGAACTGGGCAGCCGCACCCGGCACATGGTGCTGGAAGGAGTGGATGCTCTGATGACCTCTGTGAGAGGTGTGTGCATAGGCGTATCCACTGCCGACTGCATACCAGTGCTTCTTTATGATGCGTACAATCATGCTGTGTGTGCCGTCCATGCCGGATGGCGGGGGACTGTGATGCGTATCGTACAGAAGGCAATTGTGGAGATGAACGCGGTATACGGTACTGACGCCTCACGCTTGAAGGCGGTTATAGGACCGGGCATATCGCTTGACAGTTTTGAGGTCGGTGAAGAGGTGTATGACAGATTCTGTGCTGCCGGTTTTGACATGCAGGGCATCAGTTGCAGGAAAGGGAAGTGGCATATAGACCTTCCCGGATGCAACCGCATGCAGATGGTGGAGTCGGGAGTCGATGACGGCAACATATATTCGTGCGGAATATGCACCTTCAAAAACGCTGACGACTACTTCTCGGCACGCAGACTCGGAACGGAGTCAGGCCGTATTTTCAATGCGATATACCTGCGTCAGTGACACGGCGCGGATATGTCTGAGCCGTCTCAGACGGCTTGTTTTCCTTAAAAAAACAGTGCGGGCGGATTCTACGGGCACATGTTCCCATACCGATGTCCGCAGTCTGTTTATCTTAAACTACAAACAATTTACTGACGATGAGTATACTAAGACAACTGTTTCTTCTGATATCATTTGTTGTTACACTGACGGCAGCCGCTCCGGTGAAGCATAAGTTCACTGCGGCGGAGCAGCAGCAGATTAGCATAGAGACGCCCGGACTGTTCAGCCGTTCGGATGCTTTCAGCGTGGATTTCTCTTCCGTGAAGGACAATGACTATTCTTTTCCGTTGCCGGTAGGCAAAGCCACGCTGCAGGACGACAATGTGTTGAGGATAGAGACGAAGGAAGGCGATGCGGTGAAAGCCATGTTCGACGGTGTGGTGAGGCTCTCTCGGCATCACGACGGAATGAGGAACGTCATCGTGGTGCGTCATCGCAACGGACTCGAGACCGTGTATGCGAACAATAAGAGCAACGTGGTGAAGGTCGGTCAGAAGGTGAAGGCGGGACATACTATAGCTTTTGTAGGCACCGGCGAGGGAAAGTCGTTCTGCGACTTTTCCATTATGGTGAACGGATGCAGGATAAATCCGTCGACGATAATAAACATAAACAGTCACAGGTTGCGCAAACAGACATTGATGTGCAAGCGTAACGGCTCGTATGTTGACGTGACGTCTTCGTCAGGGGCAAATGTCCTGATGGCGGCGGAAAGCATGGATGACGACCCGTTCGAGACGGAATCGAAGTTCGAGCTCAACCTCTCCGACCTTGATGAGGGCAATTGGGCGTTCCCGTTGCCGGGTGCCAAGGTTATCAGTCCTTATGGCGGACGGCGCAGACATTCGGGTGTGGATCTGAAGACAAAGCCGAATGACGAGATTGTGGCGGCGTTCGACGGAGTGGTGACACGTTCCGGACCGTATTACGGATACGGCAACTGTATTGTGATAAAGCACGCATACGGATTTGAGACGCTTTACAGTCATCAGTCCGAAAACATGGTTAAGGTGGGTGACAAGGTAAAAGCCGGACAGGTGATAGGGCTTACCGGACGCACCGGACGCGCCACAACGGAGCATCTGCATTTCGAGATTTCGTTCAGAGGAAAACGGCTCAATCCTACCGTTGTGTTCGATTGTGCCAACAGAACGCTTCAACAGGCTACACTGACACTAAACAAGAGCGGCAAGGTAAGCTCACGCAAGAACTACTACGCGCAGGGAAAAAGTCCGTCATCCCGCACATAGCGGATAGGCTGCGGGGCGCGATGAGGCAGTGAGGCATGTGCCGGCGTAAGTCGGGTCATCACATGCCGCTATATATAAATAATGTGATGATACGAATATGGCTGCAATCTGAAGAGGTTGCAGCCATATTCGCTTATGAGTGTTTCATCCAGAGCATGATGACATAAAGTGCAGACACGTCCGTGTTATTTCTTGTGTCTGTTAGCCCTCTGCTCCCGGTATTTGGCTTTCTGACGTGCAGAGCCGCTGCCGTGCGCACCGGTTATGTATTTCTTTTTCTTGGCTTTGGTCTTCACCTTGCCGTCTTCCTTGGGAGCGGTGCTCTTCTTTTTGAATACAAGTCCGCCTCCGCTTATTATATCATCAATCTCGTTGCTCATTCCGAAAAGTGTTTTCTGATCAATGATGGAACAGTCTCACACCTGTAAAAGCCATCGCGATGTCGTACTTGTCACAGGTCTCTATAACGTTGTCGTCGCGTACTGAGCCTCCAGCCTGGGCTATGTAGCGCACTCCGCTCTTGTGTGCGCGCTCGATGTTGTCACCGAACGGGAAGAACGCGTCGCTTCCGAGAGCCACGTCGGTGTTGCGTGCTATCCACTCTTTTTTCTCCTCTGCCGTGAGCACCTCGGGCTTTTCCTTGAAGAACTGCTGCCATGTGCCTTCACGCAGGACGTCGTCGTGCTCATCGCTGATGTACACATCAATGGTGTTGTCGCGGTCTGCGCGGCGTATACCGTCAATGAACGGCAGGTCCATTACTTTCGGATGCTGCCTCAGCCACCATATGTCAGCTTTGTTTCCGGCAAGGCGTGTGCAGTGTATACGGCTTTGCTGACCGGCTCCGATGCCTATTGCCTGTCCGTCTTTCACGTAGCACACTGAGTTGCTCTGGGTGTATTTGAGAGTGATGAGGCTTATGATAAGGTCGCGTTTTGCCTCGTCCGAGAATTTCTTGTTCTTTGTGGGGATGTTCGCAAAGAGCGCAGGGTCGTCGAGCTTTATCTCGTTCCGTCCCTGTTCGAATGTTATTCCGAACACTTGTTTGCGCTCTATCGGCTCGGGAACGTATTGAGGGTCTATGCTGATGACGTTGTATGTGCCTTTGCGTTTGCCTTTAAGTATCTCGAGAGCTTCAGGAGTATAGCCTGGCGCAATCACACCGTCGCTTACCTCTCGCTTGATTAGTGTCGCCGTAGCGGCGTCACATGTGTCGCTCAATGCCACGAAATCACCGTACGAACTCATTCTGTCGGCTCCACGCGCTCTTGCATATGCGCATGCGAGAGGTGAAAGTTCAATGTTCACATCGTCCACAAAATAAATCTTCTTCAGTGTGTCGCTCAGCGGCAGACCTATTGCCGCACCTGCCGGTGAGACGTGTTTGAACGACGCGGCGGCAGGCATGCCTGTTGCCTCTTTGAGTTCCTTAACTAACTGCCATGAGTTGAGTGCGTCGAGGAAGTTGATATATCCCGGTCGCCCGTTGAGCACTTCTATCGGCAGTTCGCCTTCAGTCATGAAGATGCGTGACGGTTTCTGGTTCGGATTGCATCCGTACTTTAGTGCTAATTCTTTCATATTGTGATATTGAGAATATAATCGTTTTCAGGCGACAAAATTACTATTTTTTCATGACATATGCAAATATGGGAAACGGCTGTCGCTGATGTAGCGCGGCATGTTTATTTTTCACACTTATTGTTTTGCGGAAACGTATGTTTGTATTACTTTTGCAGGCACAGAGCGGAGCACTTTTCCACTGTTTCAGAAGGGTACGGCTGCAATGGTTTATGCCACTGTAAGTCATGCATTACGTGATGTGGAATCAGGTTGGAACGTAAATGCGATGCTCTGGAATTTAAGCGTTGGTAATGTAGTATGGAAAGGAAGCATTGGGAATTGAGCATGTTGCTCAAGGCAGTTGAGAGAAAGTTTAACGACAATGCGCATAAGCCGGCTGTGCTGAAGAAGATAGCCGCACACATCAAAAGTGCCGAGAAACCGGGTAAAGAGACGCTCGACAGACTGTCGTTGCTTGCCGGATTTCAGGATTGGGAGAGTTTTAAAGCCGCTATCTACGGCTCGGCTGACGGACTGTCGAACTTTGAGGATGAAGACGCGGACACGGAGAAGAAACCTCACAACGCACCGGCAGGACATTGACGCCTTCACTCATAGGGTATTTAAGAATCAGGAATGACCGCTGTGTTTCCGCTTGTTGCGGAACAAGGCTTGTGCAGACTGCCGGGCTCCGACGTTCCTTGAGTGTCCGGCAGGTAAGTGTGCTGCATGCGTCTTTTATATCGCGTGCCGTCTGTAAGGGATGTTCCGGTGTGGTTTGCGTGTGAAATCATAAGGCGAGGCATTCCGATTAAGACAGACGGATGTGATGTCTGCCGTTTGAGCCGTGGCAGAATGATGCGGCTGGATGTGGCATGTTTTGATGTATGGATGGCTGTTATGCGTGGAATTACAGTCACGAGCCGGTCATAAGACCGCAAAAGCTGTGTTTTAAACACATTGCAGGCTCTTCATCCTTTTTCCGCACTTCTGCCGTCATCTTGTCTCCCGCTTTTTCCTGATTCAGTCCGCCGCGCCTTCAATAAGGCGTCAATGAAAACATCCTGAGCACAGGACTGAATACGGATGAAGAGTGACGAGCGGTCCGAGACAATGTATAGAGCAATTAACGACAAAAGGTTTTGCGGCATGACTGCGGCAAAACCTTTTATTTCTTTTGCAAGAATGTAATCCCTGAAAGCGCGTATGCGCATTATTCGCCAGTGATGACCTTCTTCTCTTTGATACGTGCTTTCTTACCTGTAAGCTTGCGCAGATAGTAAAGTTTGGCGCGACGTACCTTACCATGTTTGTTCACCTCGATGCTGTCAATGTTCGGTGACTCAATCGGGAAAATACGCTCAACACCTACGGTGCCTGACATCTTGCGTACGGTGAAGCGTTTCTTGTCACCGTGACCGTTGATTTTGATTACGACACCACGATAGAGCTGAATACGCTCTTTGTTTCCCTCGATAATTTTGTAAGCGACAGTGATAGTGTCACCGGCCTTGAACTCCGGGAACTTCTTGCCGGTTGCAAATGCTTCTTCAGCAACTTTAATTAAGTCCATTTTTTGATAATTAAATTTGTTTATCGCCCAACGCAACATGACCAGCGACTCTTCCGTTGTCAGCGGTTACGCCGAAAAGCGTTGCAAAGTTACTACAATAATTCAGAACGGACAAATTTATGCCTCTAAATTTGTTGTTAATCAGGTAAATAACGGGCGTTTTCAGTAAATGCACCATGTGACCGTCATATTTCATGACAATGATATCCGCTCTGTTCCTTTTGTCGTGTCAGCAAATAAACATGAATAAGAAAATGAACGTTTGGCTTTGCATTATGCGATAGTTGCATTAACTTTGTAGCTTGAACATCCGGTGCTGAATGCGGAGGAGAAGGCTTTTGAGACCGCTGTATGGGCTGACCGGAAAATACACATATTATATGACAACAGACAATATGAAAAGAAAAACGCGCAGATGGGTGCTTGACTGCGGGCTGATGACAGCCATGCTTCTGTTTGCGGCATGCTCTTCAGGCATACAGCTGACGGGTGTGGAGCGCGGACGGATGCTGGTGGACAGCCGGTATGACATCGTGAGCGACAGTTCTGGCATGAGGTTCCTCGCACCGTACAAGGCGAAGGTGGACAGTTTGATGAGTCCTGTCGTAGGGCACGCGGCACACTACATGGAGGCGTCGCGACCTGAAAGCGACCTGTCCAACCTGCTCGCCGACATACTGATGTGGGGCAGCAGGGCATTCGGAGAGAAGCCCGACTTCGCCGTATATAATATGGGCGGCATACGTGCAGCCCTGTCGGAGGGGGATGTGACGATAGGAAATGTGCTTGACGTGGCTCCGTTTGAGAACAAGATATGTTTCCTCACGCTCGACGGTGACAAGGTGGAGGAACTGTTTGAACAGATTGCCGCGTCGGGAGGAGAGGCTGTCAGCCATGGCGTAAGGCTTGTAATAACGAGGGACGGAAAGCTGAAGTCGGCTCTCGTAGGAGGAAAAGGTATAGAAAAGGACAGACAGTACCGCATTGCCACACTCGACTATCTGGCACAGGGCAATGACGGACTTGAGGCGTTCAAGGACAAGACCGGAGTTGTGTCTCCTAAGAGTGAGGAGAACAACGTGAGGCATATCATCGAGAATTATTTCAGAGAGCAGGAGAAGAACGGGCGTCCGGTGGAGAGCAGGGTTGAGGGACGCATAGTTGTGGAATGAAACATCGGAGACATATGATAAGGAACATTATAATGAGCTGTGCGCTCATCGTATCGTCAATGGCGGCGGAGGCACAGACACAGATAGAGATACTGCACACCAACGACACGCACAGTTGTATACTGCCGTTGAGCAGAAACCTTGCCGACACGGTGGTGGCAGGACGTGGAGGATTCGTGAGACGCCTGGAGCTTGTGAACCGCGAACGCAGTAAAGACCCCGAGTTGCTGCTGCTGGACAGCGGTGACTTCTCGCAGGGGTCGCCTTACTACACCCTTTTCCATGGTGATGTGGAGGTGGGGCTTATGAATCTTATGGGTTATGATGCGGTGACTATAGGCAACCATGAGTTCGACTTCGGACTGGAGAACATGGCGCGTCTCTTCAGAATGGCGAAGTTTCCGGTGGTGTGCTGCAACTATGACTTCACGTCAACACCGCTTGAAGGACTCGTGAAACCGTATGTCGTGATAGAGCGCAAGGGAGTGAGGATAGGCGTGTTCGGTGTGTGTCCCGAACTTGACGGGCTTGTTGACGAGAACAACTGTCGCGGTGTGAAATTCGAGAATCCGGAGAGTGCGGCAGCCAGAACGGTGAAGACACTGAGAGAGAAGGAGAAGTGCGACGTGGTGGTGTGCCTGTCTCATCTGGGATGGGATGACGACGGAGAAAAAGGCGACTGCAAGCTCATGTCTGAGACAAGTGGCATAGACATTGTGCTCGGAGGTCACTCGCATTCTTATTTTAAAGAACTGAAATATGTGAAGAATGCCGAAGGCAAGGAGATACCAAACGATCAGAACGGCAAACACGGAGTGTATGTGGGTCGGATAGTGCTCAGTTTTGACAAGTGATGTGCTGCTGCACTTGCAGTGAAAGCATGTGCCGCAGCATATATGGAAGGAAAGTCTCATCAGAAATGGTGGGACTTTTTTATTCCGAACCGCGTTTTGACTCCATCCGTATTCGGTGTTGCTGTCATGCAGATAGGTTCCCGGTTATGTAGAAGATGTGACGGGATGTACCGGGAAAAGGCAGAATGCAAGATGATGTCGGCATTGCGGAAGAGGAACGGATAGGTCGGCAATAAAGTAACAAAAAAGTTTTGAATGTCTGATGGACTATTCTGTTTTATTCAAAAACATTGCCAGTGAGTGCAATGAGAGCTTGTTTTCATATTGCCGAACGCAGCCTGTTTTATTCAAAAACATACGGCATCAGGCTGTTTAAAAAGTTCGTATTGTGCTTACCGCCACCGTTTAATACATGACAAAACGCTGAATTATACGTGGGTAATCCAAAGTAGAGACGCAAAATTTTGCGTCTCACAAGCAAGTATGTGCAATGAAGTGAGGTGAATAAATGCCTGTCGTTGTCGCGCCTCTTGTGTCTCACATGCAAGTATGCGCAATGAAGTGAGGTGAGTAAATGCCTGTCGTTGCCGCGCTTTTTGCTCGTGAGACGCAAGATTTTGCGTCTCTACTGGGCTGACGCCATCATTGTTTTTAATATAAAAAGATGCATTGACGGTCTGATGTCCGATTTTTGTTCGTGTATATGTGGATTGTGCGATGACTGAAGAGGAAAAGAAGGATTGCATTTGTTCGGAATCTGCCATTATGATTCATCCGTTTCCCGTGTTGCTTTCAGACATTGTTGATTCCTCTTTAGTGGAATATGAGGCATTATGCGGCTACACCGGTAAAAAGCCTGTGAAAGAATGTCGGCGGCGGTGTGGCGAGATGGCAGGGAGCTGGCAATAGTGTGTGAAATGATGAATATCGTTCCTATCACATATTCCGGTCAGGATGATTATTCGAAATAGAAGCTGAGGACAATCATCTTCGTGTGTGCCTCCTTCACTGATTTGGCGAAGCGCAGCATGTTTTTGTCGCGCAGACGGTCGGCGTGAGTGGTGTCGAGGCTGTTGCCCAGTCCGTACATGAACTTCAGTTCGGGTCGCAGCTTGAAGAACGGCAGGTAGAAGTCGCAGCCGAATCCCACCTCAGCGCATATGTCGTAGCGTTTGAGGCGGATGTAGTCGGTGCTCTTGCCGCTGAGATTTATCATCGGGTTGACACCGGCTATGAGGTAAGGACGGTGGTTGTTGAACCGAGGTGCGGCGAATATGAGGTCGAGTGCGGAGGAGATGTACACCGACTTGAGATTCTGGTTCTGCTCTCTGGGCTTGCCTTCAGGGTCGAGGTCGGTCATGTCGCGGAACGTTATGTGGCGGTTGCCGAAGTAAAGCGTTGGAGCCACACGGAACTGGAAGTAAGTGCTTATGCGGTATTCGCCCACCACACCCACGTTGAATCCCGTGTCCCAGCGGTCCTGGTCGGCTGTGACAAGAGTCTCTACGGTAGTGCCGTCCTCGTTTGTAATGATCTGCGGACCGGCGTTCAGCAGTTCGAGATCCTGCAAATGAGTGCCGACGACCACTCCGAAGTGGAACGGGCGGAGGTCTGTGTAAGGTCTGTTCTGCACCGTGCGCGTCTGCGATAAGGCATGTGACACACAGGCGAGAATCAATATCATCGTTGTCGCGAAACGTCTCATATATGTATTAATAACGCTGTTTGCGTTGGCTTATTGTATCACACCGGGTGAAGACAGTGTATAATTTAGTTAAAATAATATGACGAATGAGTGTATTCGGGATAAAAAATGTAACTTTGCACCGTACGCATCCGGTGTGTGCCGGCAGTGAGAATGTACAATAACATTATTAACATTATAAATTTATTTTAACTATGGCTTACGTAATTGGTGACGATTGTATCGCATGCGGTACATGTATTGACGAGTGCCCGGTTGGCGCAATCTCAGAGGGAGAAAAGTATTCTATCAATCCGGACATGTGCACAGAGTGCGGCACATGCGCTGATGTTTGTCCTTCTGAGGCAATCAGCCTTCCATAATAACGATTTTACTAAGAAGCGGGCTGTGCCTGACAGATTGAGCACTTGTGCTCATTGCATTTGCCTGCATTGTTTAATCATGATTATTTTTTGCGGCTGCGCGTTTGCGCGGTCGCTTTTTTTGTTTTTGACATTGTGCTTATTGCTCTTCTGTATTTTGAGCTGAAGTAATGTGGAAACATTCGTTTCTTTATTGATGATATATTGCGTAGCATCCGTAATTAGTGAAATGTAGTATAGCGGAACAGCCATGACGGATGGCTGAGGCGGCGGCAATATGGCGTAAGCGTATGATTGGAGTTCTGATGAGCGGGGCAGGTCAGTATCATGACAATGTGGTTTTGTCGTCACAGTTTTAACGTGAAAGAAATCGCAGGCATTCGGTCGGCATTGTCGGGAGAGACGTGTGCTGGTCAGGAAGCGGCGGTGTGAGACGGGCATGGGATTCATTCGGAGGGATGGCGGGGTGTTATGTTTTATCCGGAATAGGAAGGCAGGCATCGTCATTATTTAGTGCAGACGTCATACGGAAGTTTTTCCGGTTTTGCAGGATATTTGGTCTGACACAGTGGACAAAGACGGGGAGAAGGATGACGGAAACGGTGAGGCAATGGGATGGAGAAGAGTCGGTCAAGAGTAAATGAGGCTGTTGTGGTGTAATTACCGCTTCTTGTTTATGTATAAATATACATTTTTTGGATTAAGAAAATGTATTCTGATAATCAGTAAAAGAGAATCTGTGGAGTTTCAGTGATTGGCTTGTCTGTCAGATGAATTGATTCGGAAGTATGGTTTGGTACATCCTGAATGTCTTCGTTCAGCTTTTTATTCACTATATCGGCTTTTTTGAGCATCAGAACATACTATTTTGAGTCGTGAAACGGTACGTTCTGACGGACGGAAAAGCCTTTATCGCAGTATGGAAAAGGCTTTCTTGCAGTCGTGTTTTCTGATAATTGTGATGCATGTAATGTTATCCGGTTGATTGTCAGGACTTTATCGTATTGTCGGAATACTCGTGTATATGCGTGCATGTGGTTGTCCTGTTGCATATAACGTGCTCTCGTGAGGATGACTATGTATAATTATGCAGTCAGTAGACGGTTTTTCTTTATCCGGAATCTGGCATCAGACTTCAACCGGATGGCATGTTGCCGTCATGAATTTCGGCTTTCTTTATTCCGAGGATATGAGTGTTTGCATCGGGCAAAAAGACAGAATATGATTGCGGCAATGGTGTGGAAGACAGATAAGGATTGTACCGTCAATCGTGTATTTATTGTTAGTGTTCTAATGTTTGATTTTAATTTTTAATCGCGAATATGATGTCAGACCGTCCGCACTGATTTTTTTCGTTTGACTGTATGTCACATGTCTTTCTTCTGCACTGACGTTGGCATCCTGCCATGTATTTTCCCCCGTGTGTACATCCGCTTCTCAGCCAAGCCAGAAAAGCAGTCTGTATGACTGGAACTGTATATACGTATTGAGCATAACTGCGGATTAGGAATAACCACTCTCTCTACATTCATTTTTGTCCAACCTATGATGATTATGCTGTAAGGTTTGTGTTGATTGTCTGAACGTGCTTTTCCGATTTAAGTGAGTATTCTTCATGATACAAAAACAGTGCCAGTGAGAGCAGTGAAAGCTTACTTTTCATATTGTCGAGCGCAGCCTGTTTTGTGCTGAAAATATGTTGGCGTCAGCCAAGTAAAGACGCAAAATCTTGCGTCTCCCGAGGAATCATCATCGCAATGAAGGGCATATAATTACCTATATTTATTGCGTCTTCTTGCTTGTGAGACGCAAGATTTTGCGTCTCTACTTTGGATTTAACACATATAATAGCGTTTTATTTCAAGTGTGAAACAGTTCAGTGATCGCATTGTATACTCGTTTTCGGATTGTCGAGTGCAGTCTGTTTAATAAAAAAAAACGCATGCGACAGGTAAGTGCCGCATGCGTGTGGTATATTGATAAATGATGTCTTACAGTTGCTCTGCCAGTCCGAGAGCCTGCTTTGCCATTGCGTTCTCCGGATCGATTTCAAGAATCTTGTTCCAATACATTACAGAGTTTGCCTTATCCTTCTGAAGCAGGAAGTAGTAGCCCATGTAGCGGTATGATTCTATCAGACGCTCGTTGTCGGTCTCGTCCTTTGTCGGTTTGGCGTTGATAAGCTCAATGAGCTTCTCGTAGTGCGGTTTTGCAAGACCTGTTTTTGTCTCCGGGTCGAGAGCGTAGCCTATGTGTGCGCGCTGCAGTGTTGCGTAGTCGGCTACACTCGGCATATTAGTTGCCATCTCTCCATAGATGGAGTCAGCCTTTGCGTAGTATATCTTTTTCTTATCTTCAGCTATAGTTGAGTCGGCTGCTTCTGACATATACATCGTTGCGAGTGTGTTTATGTCGTTGGCAGTCTTCTGCTTCAGATTGTCAAGATACTTCTCGTAAGTGCTTATGGCGTTTGTGTAGTCGCCCTTTTTCTTATACGCCTCGGCTATGTTCTTCATAGCGTCGTTCTTGTCAGCCTCGTTGTCCTTGTTGTTTTCGATGGACTTCTGGAACATGGCGATGGCATCGTCGTAGTTGCCTTTGCCCAAGTGAGCGTAACCGTAGTAGAGATAGTCGCTTTCGGTTATTTTTGTCTCATCCGACTCATTGAACAGTTTGTGGGCATACTGCAGTGCCTCGTCGTAACGCTTGAGGTTTGTAAGGTCGAAGAACGATATACGGTTGAGGGCGGGATTGCGCGGGAACTTGTTGTTTCCGAACTGCGAAATCTCCAGACTCTTTTCAAATTCGCCTTTAAGGAAGTAGGAGAGTGCAAAGTCCACCAGCTGGTGGTCTTCCATCTGTGCCTTGTCAACTTGTGTATAGTACTGGATTGCTTTGTCAAGATCGCCCGACTTGCTGAATATTTCGGCAGAGATAAGAGCTATCGGATAGTCGGGTATCTGTTTCTTCATCTCCTCCAGTTTGGCAACAGCGGCCGACGGGTTAGCCTTGCTGTTCACTTGTGCGTAGCGGCGGTAACCGTTGGGGTTTTTAGGGTCGAAATAGATAGCCTGCTCGAAAAGAGCTGATGCTGCACCGCCGTTGTCGTTGATAACCTGGATGTCACCAGCCAGTACGTAAGCGTCGCCATAGTTCTTGTCGCGCTTGATAGCCATGTCGGCATACTTCTGGGCGTTCTCTGTGTCTTTAATGTCGAGGTATGCCCGTCCGACGGCAACTATCACGTCCGGCTCTTTCTTATACTCCTTGAAAAGATCCTTTACCTGATCCTCTTTGTCGGGAGCGTCAGATTTGATAACTTTGGTGAGTTGTTCGATAACAGCCTTGTGGTCTTCTTCCTGTGCTGTAGATGGAGTGTTGATGCCTATCATCAAAGCTCCGATAAGTAAATATTTTATTGCTTTCATATCCTTTATTATGTTCAGTTAAATTTTCATTGCTGTTGTGCTCATCCGGTATTTCAATCGTTTGTCACCTTGACATCGCGGATTGTGATGTTGCCTTGTACAGGCAGTAATCCCGCATTGAAAATAATCATCTGTCCTTTCGGGGATGAAATGAAGTTGGAGAATCCCCATGGCAGACCGCGCAGCGGATCGTTAAGCAATGCCCATATTGTGCGCGTGAGTGGGTAATTGCCGTTATACATGTAATATTGATACGGTTTCCAACTGTTGGCTGGTGTCGCTTCGTCTATTCTGCTGACAGACATTACACGTATGTCTTTGTTGAACGTGAGGTTTGTCGAGTCACGTTTGTCGTTGAGCCAGTTGCTTCCGATGATGCCTATGGCATTCGGTGTCTTCTCAACATAGGTGATGACATCTGCTGTCTTTTTTGTTGCCACGACATTAGGACTCGTTATCGGTTTGCCGCCAAGAATGCTGTCTTCGGCAAAATGCACGGTGCTTGATTTCTTGTTGTCGAACACTACGATTATGTCACCGCGTTTCGAGCCTGGATATATGTCGCTCCATTTGGTTGCCTTTCCGCTAAGTATCTCCTTAATATCCTTTACGGAAATGCAGCTGTCGGTGTTCTCGTTGTTTATGATGAGAGCGAGTGCGTCGTAGGCAATGGCTTTTGAGCGTGGGTTGAATCTTCTGTCACGAAGATTCTGTCTTTCGTTTTCCTTGAAGTCGCGTGATGTTATGGCAAGGCAAACCTTTCCGTTGAGCAGCATGCTGATTGCATCCGACTCGTTTGTGTATATCGGGTTGACCTTTGCCTGTTGGTATGTGAACTCGAATATCTCGCGTTCTTCTTCTATAATGGGACTAAAACTTTCGTCAGAGGCGAAACTTATCACCCCTGACGAATATGTATCTGTCCTGCCGTCTTTGCGCTTCTTGTTACAGGAAACGCAAAGACTCGCAAGCAGTGCTAATCCTACGAATATGTAAGATATTGTTTCTTTTCTCATTCTTTCTGTTTTGTTACTGTAATCTGAATGTAACCGGTACCTGATATTTCACACGTACTGCAGAACCGTTCTGCTTACCGGGAATCCAGCGCGGCATGCTCTTCACAACGCGTGTTGCCTCACGGTCGAGCGAAGGATCCTGTGACTTGATGACTGTTACATCTGTGATGGAGCCGTCCTTCTCTACAACGAAGCCTATAACAACACGGCCTTGTACACCGTTTTCAGCTGCAATCGTAGGATAGTGGGTGTTCTCCTGCAGATATTTCATCAGAGCTGCGTCACCGCCGGGGAATGCAGGCATCTGCTCAACCACCTCGAATATTTTGTTTTCTTCGGCTTTAGGCGGTTCGGGCTGTGCTATTACTTCCTTTGCCTTGAGCACTTCACCGTTTGCGTCATCGTTTCCTTTTACATCAAAAGTACCGATGGCAACTTTGGTGTTCATAAGCTCGTCCTGTGTCTTAAGCTCTTCTTCAGGTTTTACCTCTTCGTCTTTCTTGATGACAGGAGCTGTAAACTTGATTGAGCTCTTTACACGTTCAACGACCTTTTCAGGCTGCTGGATTTCAATCTTCTTCTGCTTTACTTCCGGCTTTTTCTTCGGTTGTTTAAGAGCGGAAAGCTCTGTCACCTGCGTTACGGCAACCTTTGAGCGCTGATCGTCAACGAAGTTCTTGAATATAAGTACTACGAGACATACAGCAACCAGAATCAATACTGAGATGATAGCGATTATATTGCGCTTTGATGTGCTCCTGCGGAGTCTGTAGGCTCCGTAAGATTTGTTGCGACCTTCAAATACTAAATCAACCCAGTCGTTTGAAATTAAATCTATCTTTGACATAGTCTTTTCGTTTTAATTGTTCAACATTCAGCGACTATTTCACTCCTACCTTGTCGAGAAGCTTCTGGTCGTCCGGGTTAATCTTGTCGATCACATACTTACCAATGCTGCATATCTGCATCTCATCAAGAGCTCTGATAAGGTTTTTGTAGGCAGAATTGTCAGTGGCCTTTATGATGATGGTCATTGTAGAGATTTTCTGTCCGTCAATCTCTCCAGCCTTGATCTTTGACAGCTCTTTGTTGTAAATAGAGTCAGGATATGTCGGATCTGCCAGCTTCTTTTCATCAAGCTTGGCTTTTGCAAGCATCACCTGCTGTACCGGCTGGGTTCCGTCCTCTGTCACGTGGGAAATGAGAACCTTGCGGATTCCGTCTTTTCCCCATGTGGTCTTTTTAAGACATGTCGGATCATCATACTTAGGAAGTCCTGCGATATAGTAAATCTGATCGTCGGCTCCTACATATATCGTAATGGTATATGAGGCTTTTGATACAGACTTATCCTCGTCTGTCTGATTCTTATCGTTACTCGGCATACTCAACTCCATTGTCTGTGGTTTTGCCAGAGATGTACAGAGCATGAAGAATGTGATAAGAAGCATCATCATGTCCACCATAGGCGTGAAGTCCACGCGGACATTCATCTTTTTCTGCTTGCTTTCTTTTTGCTTGGCCATTCTTAATCCTCCTCTGTTTTTAATGAAGTTATGAGATAGTAACGGTTTTCGTTCATATCTTGAAGTTCAGACATTACAGTCTTGATGGCACTGTATGGAGTGTCCTGGTCGGCTTTGATTGCGATTTTTATATTCTCGTTTGCATTACGTGCTTCTGTAACCCAAAGCTGGAATTCGCTTTTGTCTTTCTTGCCGGAGCCGTCATCAATACTGTCGGTCGGAATACCTTCTTTCTGTATGGCTGTTGCCAGCTGATCCTCAGGAAGACTGAGATAGGCTGTCAGTTTGTCCATGCTGACACCAAGCATAGAGTGTTTTCTCAGAGTCTCTCTCTGGGTGCCCGTAAGGGATATTCCGAATTTTCCTGTCATAGCATCTACCATTGATACCAGATCATTGGTATTGTCAATGGACATGAACACTTTGCCATCTTTGGCAACATGTACGTTCAAGACATCTGTTTCCGGAACTTTAATCTCCGACACCGAGTTCGGGGTGAGCACTTTCACCGGTTCGTTCTTCACGAATGTTGATGTCAACATGAAGAAGCACAGCAAAAGCACCATCACGTCGGACATTGGAGTCATGTCTATCCAGATGTCGTTTTTCTTAATTTTTACTTTACCCATAGTGATAAAAGTTTAAAGGGTTAGCAAAAATTAAGCCTCTTCTCCGTGGTTGGCTTCGTATGTCTGTGCGATAGTGTAACCAACTTCATCGAGAGCGTATGTCAGCTTGTCGATCTTGTTTGTAAAGAAGTTATAAATAACTACAGCGAACCAAGATGTCAAAATACCTGATGCTGTGTTTACCAACGCCTCAGAAATACCTGTTGAAAGAGCCTGAGAGTCAGCACCTCCACCAGCTGCCAGAGCAGCGAATGAACGGATCATACCGACAACGGTTCCGAACAGAGCGGTAAGTGTACCAAGTGTTACGATTGTAGCTACGATGGGAAGGTTCATCTGAAGAGTAGGCATTTCGAGCTGAGTAGCCTCTTCGTGTGCCTGCTGAATCTTTGCTATCTTCTGGCTCTTTTTGATGCCGGTTGTCTTTTCCATATCCTCATATGCATTGAGAGATGCAGAAACAACGTTTGCTACAGAGCCTCTCATCTTGTCGCAAAGCTGGTGTGCTGTTGCGAAATCGCCGCTCTTTATAGCTGCTTTAATCTGTGCGGTGAATTTTGCCAAAGGCATCTTACCGAATGCAGAACGCAGTGCGAGATAACGCTCAACGCCAAGTGAGATAACTGTGAAAAGCAATGTGAAGATTACAGGAACGACGATACCTCCCTTATAGATTGTACCAAGAAGGTTGGCAGGTTCTCCGCTGTTGTCTCCGCCATGGAAGTTTGATGAGTTACCGAGGAAATATTCATAGAAAAGGAATGCAATTACGCCACATATTACTATGATCCAAATTGCGTCTCTAACTCCTTGGAAACCCTGTGATTTTGGGCTGTTCTTTTGTGTAGTTGCCATAATTTAAAATTTTAATTTTAGTTGTTAATAAATTTTTTTGGTTGTTATGTTTAATTATTTATATCGACTGTTTGCTTTTGTTCTTACTTGCTATTTTGCTTTCCGGTATGTAATCTTGAGGCAAAGATAACAATTTAAGTATAATTGAAACTTGTATTTGCGTATTTTAACAGTGAATTTATTTAAATTAGTCAGGACATTTGATGTTTGAAGTTTATTTCAGGCGTGAAAGCACGTCTTTTATTCTGCTCATAGCTTCGCGTATGTTTTCATCGCTTGTGGCGTAACTCATGCGGAAACATTCAGGATCACCGAATGCGTCACCGGCTACTGTTGCCACATGACCGACTTCAAGCAGATACATCGCAAAGTCCGTAGAATTGTTTATTGTGCGCTTTCCGTCGCTCTTACCGTAGAAACTGCTGCATTTCGGGAACAGGTAAAAGGCACCTTGTGGAGTGTTCACCTCAAGTCCGGGAATGTCTTTTGCCAGTTCAACAATCAGATTGCGGCGGCGTTCAAAAGCCTTTCTCATTTCCTCAACACAGTCTTGCGGCAGTGTGTATGCAGCTTCCGCAGCCTTCTGGCTTACTGAACACGGACCGCTTGTGTATTGTCCTTGGAGCTTGTTGCATCCTTTTACTATCCATTCCGGAGCTGCAATGAAGCCTATACGCCATCCTGTCATGGCATATGCTTTAGATACACCGTTTACGATGATTGAGCGTTCTTTCATGCCTGGAAATTGGGCAATGCTTTCGTGACGACCTGTATAATTGATGTGTTCGTATATTTCGTCAGCAAGTACAAAGAGGTCTTCATGACTCTTTATCACTTCAGCTAAGCTTTCAAGTTCATCTTTTGTATATACGCTTCCGGTAGGATTGCTTGGAGAACAAAGAATCAACAGTCTTGTTTTTGGAGTGATGGCGTCCTCCAGTTGTTGTGCTGTGATTTTGAAGTTCTGCTCGAATCCCGCATTGATAAAGACCGGGTTTCCACCGGCAAGTTTTACCATCTGCGGATAGCTCACCCAATACGGTGTCGGAATAATCACTTCGTCACCGTCGTTAACAAGAGCCATTACGGTGTTGCATACGCTTTGTTTTGCGCCGTTTGACACCAGTATCTCATTAATGTTGTATTCAAGATTGTTTTCTCTTTTCAGTTTTGCGGCAATGGCTTTTCTCAGATCGGCATATCCCGGTACTGGAGAATAACGAGAATAATTATTGTCTACAGCTTCTTTTGCCGCATTTTTGATGTGGTCGGGAGTATTGAAGTCAGGCTCACCTACGCTCATGTTTATAACGTCAATGCCTTGTGCTTTCATCTCGCTGCTTTTCTGCGACATGGCAAGTGTTGCGGACGGTGCGAGTCTGTTAAGACGATCAGATAATTGTGCCATAATTTTTATGTTTTTTATTTTGCAAAATTAAGAAATTAATTCATTATGCCGAAAGAAAAGATAGTATATTTCTATATTGTTAATATAATTGTAATGATTTATAACTTTATTGATTATTCTTGAATTTTATGAGTACAAAGATGTTTATTATTGCGGAAACGAGAGATCCTGCGAGCAGTCCGTATATCAGTCCCGACCTTATATTGCCTGATTTCGCACCAATTGCTGTACCGAGCATGATTGAGACAGAGAATACGACTCCGTCTATAAGATATATTATGTATTTATATTTCATTATACGAGTTTTATACCGCAGTATTGCGGAAGTCCGTTCCTATTTCAGATGAAGGGTGTGTCCCATCCTGTCACGCTTTGTCTTCAGGTAGCGTTCGTTGTATTCGTTGGGTGTTATCTCAATGGGAACATTCTCTATTATTTCCAGTCCGTAAGCCTCCAGTCCTACTCGTTTTACCGGGTTGTTGGTCATAAGTCTCATCTTGTGTACACCCAAGTGGCGCAACATCTGTGCCCCACATCCGTAATCGCGCTCGTCAGGCTGAAATCCGAGATGGATGTTTGCGTCTACTGTGTCATAGCCTTCTTCTTGCAGCTTGTATGCCGCGATTTTATTCATAAGACCTATGCCGCGACCCTCCTGCTGCATGTATATGATGACACCTTTACCTTCTTTCTCGATCATCTGCATCGATTTATGCAGCTGTTCGCCGCAGTCGCATCTTTTGCTTCCTAGTATGTCTCCTGTAGCACACGACGAATGGACTCTTACCAGTATTGGCTCGTCTTCTTTCCATTCCCCTTTCACGAGTGCCATGTGTTCCATTCCGTTGCTTTGCTGACGGAACGGAATAATGCGGAAATGACCGTATTCTGTAGGCATGTCGACTTCTTCGCCTACCTCTATTATTGACTCCTTTTTCAGACGATAGGCAATGAGATCCTTGATTGTTATTATTCTGAGTCCCCATTTTTCAGCCAGTCTGGTAAGTTCCGGCATTCTTGCCATCGTCCCGTCATCGCTCATTATTTCCATCAGTGCCCCCGCCGGATACAGTCCAGCCAGCTTGCACAGGTCTATTGTCGCTTCGGTGTGTCCGCAACGTCTCAATACACCGTTGTCCTGAGCGTATAGAGGGTTTATGTGTCCGGGTCTTCCGAATGTCTGAGGCGTTGAAGCCGGGTCGGCAAGAGCCTTTATTGTCTCTGCTCTGTCGTGGGCGGAAACGCCTGTGGTGCATCCTTCCAGCTTGTCAATTGTCACGGTGAAGGGGGTGCCGAGCACTGATGTGTTGTTGCTCACTTGTCTTGGCAAGTCAAGTTCCTCGCAGCGTGAGAGCGTCACCGGAGCGCAAAGTACGCCGCGCGCGTTCTTCAGCATGAAATTCACTTTATCCGCAGTGATCTTCTCCGCTGCGATAATCAGGTCGCCTTCGTTTTCCCTGTCTTCATCATCAACGACTATTACGAATTTTCCTTCTTTAAAATCTTTTATCGCATCTTCGATGCTGTTGAGGTTGAACTCAGTCATATTCTCGTGTCCTTTTTTAATGTTCGTGTTATAATATATGTATTGCAGCAGACTCACATCTTGTTTATCCGTGCTATTATTCTGTCATTTGTATTCTTGATGTTCTTCAGATCCTGAAGCAGTCTCAGTCTGTATCGCCACATTCTTATATATAGTATGGCTCCCAGCGGTACGATTATAGCTGCCGTAATATTGAGCCATTTGCGGTCGAAAGGTCTCGTATGTGCCTTTTCCGATATTATAGGATAAGCGTTGAGCTCGTTCAGTATTATACTGTCTTTTGTGTTTGCCAGATCCTCTATTATCCCCTCAAGCTCTTTGTTTATGCGTTCTATCTCATGGTCCGGCTCATATCTGAAGAACACTTTTATGCAGTTTGGTGCCGATTTCAGCCGGTGTCTCTTTGAGTATTCGTATATCTCGGAGCTTATTTTCTGCAGTCCAGCCGCGTCGTTCTTGTAGTCGGGTGTCTCTATTATCACTTCTTTAGCGGCGATATGGCGTTTTATCCTTAATCCGAGGAGTTTGCGCAATATGTTGATATACACGTCTATGTTGAACACCGTTGAATCCTTGTTTGCCTTGTATGTGAAAAATACGGCTGTGGGGATAAGCACTGCGGATGCCAGACTTGTTCCGAACCATATGCTCCACATGCCTCCGCTTGCCATGCGGCTGCCGGAATTCTCAAGTATATAGTACACAATGAACACCAGCACCGATATTATCACTGGCATCCCGAGCCCACCTTTACGTATGATAGCCCCGAGCGGTGCTCCTATGAAGAAGAAAACCAGACAGGAGAGAGCCGTCGTGAATTTCTTTATACGTTCAATCTTGTGCTGTCTTATAAGTTTGTCACCGTCGTCGGTTATCATGCTTTTGAAGTCGAGGTCGGTCACATGCTGCTGTATTTTGTTCAATGCGTCGTTGGCAGCCATTCTCTTTTTCTCCGGCGGGAGCTTTGCGTAAGCCGAATCGACGTTGTATGCCACTTCCGCAGCCCTTCTCTCTGCTGTTATGGAGTCTTTCTTGGAGACTTGCGGAAGATAATAGAACGACATCTTGTCATTGATGTAATAAGCCCGTCCTATGCTGTCGTAATCATGCTTTATTGAGTCTACGAAATGGTTTATCTGCGTGAGACTCTTTGCCCTTGCGTCGTTCGAGAGTGATGTGGCGTCCGCCATGTTGAAGTCACCGTCATAGTCGAGCACAATCTTCTTGTTCACGAACGTCTCTCGTCTGTATGGCACGGATGCGCTGTTGGCAAACTCCTGAGACTTCATGTTCTCAAACCACTCTCCGCTCCACAGTGTCAGCAGCAGGTGCTTTTTCTCTGCCGTTGCCTGCAGCATGCCCGAGTCGGCGAGTATTATCGCCTGATCCTCATAGCTGCCTGTCATGCGGTATATCATGATTCCGTAGAGCTTTCCCGTGTTCAAGTCTTTTTTCTGCACGTAAAGGTTGCTGTTCGGAATACCGTCATAGAACACACCTTCTGGTATTTCCAGTTCCGGACTCTTCTGTTTCATTGACATCAGAATCTGTCCCAGTTTCATGTTGGCTGCCGGACCTACGCTGTTCTGGAAATAGAATGAGGCAAGACATACCAGAATGGAAATTACAATGAGCGATCTGAATGTCTGCATAAGTGATATTCCGGCTGCCTTTATCGCAGTGAGCTCGCTGCTTTCGCCTAAGTTTCCGAATGCTATGAGCGATGAAAGCAATATCGCCAGAGGAAAGGCTTGGGGGACAAGCATGAGTCCCATGTACCAGAAAAACTGTGCCAACACATCCATTGACAGTCCTTTCCCGATAAGTTTGTCAATGTATCTCCATAAGAACTGCATCATCAGCACAAACTGGCAGATGAAAAAGGTGCCTATAAAGAGGATGCCGAACTGTTTGGCGATGAATATATCTAACTTTTTTATACGAAACATTGTTGGCAAAAGCTTTTTGCACGAATCAGTGCTTGTCAGCCTGCAAAATTAGTAAAAAAAATATGAAACGTTTCCATTTATACTTTTTTATTATTTATTTAAGATGTGTGCTTTCGGTCTAAAGCCCGCTTGTGTGGTGAAGCCTCTTCATGTTCTCTGCCCATATGCTTTGAAGGGCATCCACGTCCTCCTCTTCGGCGAAATCTGTAATGTGGAGCGTAAAGTCACCGGTCAGCGTGTTTCTTTCCATTCTCAGGTCAACGTATGTGTTTTCCTCCTCCTCGTCTTCCCACACGAAGCGAATGTTGCAGAATTTCTCACATTCAATCACTCTCGCATGTCTTATCTCATGATTGCTCCATACCTTTCCCCAGGTAAATGTAAGTCTGTCATTTTCCTGTTCTATTTCGTCGGCGAGCCATTTACCCATACCCTCGGGAGTCCCTATCAGATTCCATATGATGTTGGGTGATTTTGAATTCAGTCTTTGTTCAATTACTATTTTCTCTTTTTTCATCTGGAGTGTGGTGTAGGTTGTTTTTCTTCAGAACATCTTACATCTTAACTGTTTACAGTGCAAAAATAATATATTTGATATGCAAAACAGCAAAAAAGAAGAAAATATTTTGCAGTTTAATAAAATTGTATTATCTTTGCACTCGCAAAAACGAAAGGCGGGATAGCTCAGCTGGTTAGAGCGCATGATTCATAATCATGAGGTCCCCAGTTCAATCCTGGGTCCCGCTACAAAGTGATACAGAAATGTTTGCCATAGGTGGTTTTCCGCTTATGGCTTTTTCTTTTTAATCCGCCCGTCATGTCAATGCCATGTCGCGTTCCGGTAGAGCCGCTGCTGCCGTCCTGCCCGTATGGACAATTCATATAGTTTGTTTTATTTTAAAACAATGTTGGCGTCCGCCCTGTAGAGACGCAAAATCTTGCGTCTCCCGAGGAAAAATCGCGGCAATGACAGGCATATAATCACATAAGTTTATTGCGCATCATTACTTGTGAGACGCAAGATTTTGCGTCTCTACTTTGGATAGTCCGCCTAAAAAAACTACCCGTTCTTTTTATAACTGTACACCGCCAGAGTGTTTGCCACTATGGCGAAGGCGGTGAGAACGGCTGTCTGCGGCAGTATGTCGCATAGCGTTCCTCCTTTTATGAACACTGTGCGCATGCCGTCGATGAAGTATCTCAAAGGATTCACAGTGGTGATGTATATTGCCCAGTCGGGCATGGAGCTGACGGGTGTGAACAGTCCGCTCAGCAGTATCATGCACACCATGACAAACCACATCACGAACATCGCCTGCTGCATGGCATGGCTGTAGTTGCTTATCATCAGTCCGATGCCGCTGAAAGTCAGCGCAAGCAGCATCGCGAGCATATAAAGCAGCAGTATGTTTCCCTTTGGGGCAATGCCGTATACAGCCCATGACAGCACAAAGCATATTGTCATCACTATCATGCCGATAATCCAGTAAGGAATGAGTTTTGCGATGATGAATGTGGTTTTCGCTACCGGTGACACGTTTATCTGCTCAATGGTGCCTTGCTCTTTCTCCCCCACGATGTTGAGAGCAGGCAGGAATCCGCAGAACATCACTATGAGTATCGCCATCAGTGCCGGAATCATGAATATCTTGTAGTTCTGCCCTTTGTTGTAAAGACTGAATGTCGCAAGTTTCTCACTTTTCCCTTCCACCGCAGGGCGGGCATGCTCCTTCAGATTGTCGTTCATTATGTTCGCTATGTACGATGCCCCCATTCCTCCCTTAATGCCGTTCACCGCGTTTGCGTCAATCAGTATTCTCGGCTGTCTGCCGTTAGTCACATCGCGCTCATAGTTCTCCGGTATCACTACAACTACGTCCGTCCTGCATCTGTCCATTTCCCCCATCGCCTCCTCGTGGCTTCTCTCCGTTCCTGCGAAAACGAAGTAGTCGGACGCCTCTATCCTGTGTATCAGCCGCGACGAAAGCGTGGTATGGTCGTTGTCCACCACACTCACCTTTATGTTCTTCACCTCGAAGCTTGTCACCCAAGGCGTAACACACATTATTATGATGGGGAACAAAAAAATCATTTTGGGAATGAACGTGTTCCGCATTATCTGTATGAACTCCTTTTCCAGCAGGTATCTTATTGTCATAACACGATGATTTTTATTTCAGATGCTCTTTGAAATTCCTCAGGGCGGCAGCAAGCAGCGTTGCGGTCATTGCGAGCAGCACACACGTCTCTACGGTTATGGTGGATGGCTCTGCCCCCATTATCATGATTTTCCTTACGGCTGAGATGTACCATCTTGCCGGAACCACGGCTGAGACATACTGTAGTATCTCCGGCATACTCTCCACCGGAAATATCATTCCGGACAGCAGCAGGGTGGGAACGAGCATCATCATTCCCGAGGCAAGCAGTGCGGCTACCTGTGTATGTGTGGCTGTGCTGATGAGAAGTCCGAGCGACAGCGCGAGCACGATGTATATAAACGACACCAGAGCAATGACCGGAAGACTCCCGGCTATCGGTACGCCGAGCACAAAACGTGATATTGTGATTATGCATGCCAGTATTACTGTCGACAGTACGAAATAGGGCACCGCCTTGGCTGTTATTATCACAACCGGTCTTACCGGCGACACGAGCAGTGTGTCCATGCTTCCCCGTTCCTTCTCGCGCACTATGCTCACAGAGGTCATCATGGTGCATATGATGAGCATCAGCATCCCCATGATGCCCGGAACGAAGTTGTAGGAGCTTTTCATCTGCGGGTTGTACATCAGCCTTGTCTCAACTGCCTGATCCGCCGCCGTCTGTCCGTAGAGCGTCTCCGCCGCTATCAGTCCGGCATAGTTGGCGTGCAATACTGACATGTTAGGGTCTGAGCCGTCCGTCATTATCTGTATCGCCTCCTCGCCGTCGTATCTGTGGCTTGCCGGAGAAGGCTGGAAGACAACCGCCATGTCAGCCCTGCCGCTTCTTATCATGCTTGCCGCGCTTTCCGGAGAGTCCGTACTGCCGGTGACGGTGAAATATTCCGACGCATCCAACCGTTCCGCTATCCGTCGGGTGAGCATGTCCTCCACCGGAGTCACGGTCACAGTCCTCACGTTCCTCACATCTGTCGATATGGCAAATCCGAAAAGGAGCATCATCACTATCGGCATGCCGAACAGCACCATCATCGTACGGCTGTCGCGTAGGATGTGTTTCGTCTCTTTCGATATGAATGCCATGAATTCTCTCATAGTGCGCGCTCTCCTCTCTTTGCCGTCATGGCAAGTCTTGTGAATACTCCGTCCATGTCGTCGCATCCGTACCTTGACTTCAGTTCGCCGGGTGTTCCCATGGCGCGTATCTGCCCGTCCACCATTATTGATATGCGGTCGCAATACTCAGCCTCGTCCATATAGTGGGTCGTCACAAACACGGTTATGCCGCGTCCGGCAGCTTCGTATATGAGTCTCCAGAACTGTTGCCTTGTCTTAGGATCCACTCCTCCCGTGGGCTCGTCAAGGAACACCACCTCCGGATTGTGCATTATGCTCACCGTGAAGGCTATCTTCTGTTTCCATCCGGGCGGCAGCTCCCTCACGAGGGTGTTTTCCAAGGCTTTCATGTCGAGCCGTTCCACCGCCTCGTGGCTTTTCCGCTTTATGTCGTTTTCTGCCATTCCGTATATCCCTCCGAACAGTCTCAGGTTCTCCTTCACCGTCAGGTCGCCATACAGAGAGAACTTCTGGCTCATGTATCCTATGTGTCTCTTCACCTGCTCGTGTTGTGCGGCGACGTCAAATCCTGCCACCTCCGCGTGTCCGGAGGTGGGACGGCTCAGACCGGTAAGCATGCGCATTGCCGTTGTCTTTCCTGCTCCGTTTGCTCCGAGAAATCCGAATATCTCTCCTTTCCTCACGTTGAACGATATGTCGTCCACAGCCCTGAAGCTGCCGAAGGCTTTCACCAGACGGCTCACCTTTATCACCTCCTGCCTGCCGCTGTCTTTCATGTCATTCTGCGTGCGCGGTCTGTCGGGACAGAATATGTCGGCAAAGCGCGTCAGTATGTCGTCCGGGCTGCCTGTACCCATGACGCAGCCCTTGTCTATGAACACAGCCCGTCCGCATCTTCTTATCTCGTCGATGTACGGAGTGGCTGCTATGACCGTCACGCCGCTTCTGTTTATTGTGCCGAGCGTGTCCCACAATTCCTTTCTCGACACCGGATCCACACCCGTCGTAGGCTCGTCGAGCACCAGCAGCTGAGGCTTGTGCACCAGCGCGCAGCACAGTGCCAGCTTCTGTTTCATTCCTCCCGACAACGCCCCGGCGCGCCTGTCCTTGAACCGTTCTATCTGACTGTATATGCCTTTTATGTTTCCGTAGCCCTCCCTTATGCTTGTTCCGAACAGGGTGGCGTAGAACTTCAGGTTTTCCTCCACAGTCAGATCCTCGTAGAGAGAGAACCGTTCCGGCATGTAGCCGCATATGCGCCTTATCCCCGAAGCCTGCCTTCTTATGTCCATTCCTCCCACCGTGCCGCTGCCGGAGTCGGGCAGGAGCAGTGTCGTGACTATGCGCAGCAGAGTCGATTTCCCCGCTCCGTCACATCCGGTAAGGGCAACCATCTCTCCGCGTTCCACTCTCAGCGACACCCTGTCGAGTGCCGTCGCGCCGCCGTAACTCTTGCATATGTTGTCGAGTGCGATCATTTCAGAAACCTCACTTTGCCGTACATACCTATCTTCGCGCCCCCGTCGTTGTCTATGGCTATCTTTACGGCATATACGAGAGAGGCACGCTCGTCGTCGGTGAGAATTGTTTTGGGTGTGAACTCAGACTTCTGAGCTATCCACGTCACCGTCCCCTCATAAGTCTTTCCCTTGCCGTTGCCATAGTCGCAGGTCACCTCCGCCTTCTGTCCTGTCCTCACCTCCGCCAGCTGTTCGGACGTGATGTATGCCCTTATGTACATTCTGCGCGTGTCCGCAATCTTGAACAGCGGTCTGCCTGTCGTGGCGAATTCGCCCTGTTCGGCATATTTCTCTATCACTGTTCCTGTGACCGGTGCCACAATTCTGCATTTCCCGAGTCTGTCGAGTATCTGCATTCTCTGTATGTCCGTGGCGTTCATCTGCTTGTCGAGGCTGCGGGTGCTGTTGCCGAGCGACGAAAGCTGCGCCTGCAACTGCCGCCTCAACACCTTCAACGCGCTCTCAGCGTCGTCCAGCTGTTTCCTGTTAGCCGCGTTGTCGCGCACGAGTCTCTCGAAGCGCAGCTTCTCCATCTCCGCCTTCTCTATCTGTTGTCTGGTGGCGGCTATCTGTGTCTGTATGTCAGGTCTGCTGCTTGCGATGCTCTCTTTCGTAGCTCCGAGCCTTATCGCGCTTAGTGCCAGCTGCACGGTGTCGATGAGTCCCGTCTGCTGTCCTTTCTTCAGCAGCGTGCCCTCTTCGGCGTCAAGGCGCACAATCTGTCCCGTCTCCAGTGCCGATACTGTTATTTCGGTCGCCTCGAAGATGCCGGTCGCGTCAAAACTGTTCTCCCTGCTGTCGCATGCGGCAAGCATTGCGGCAGCCGTAATCATTATCATCGTTCCTGTTCTCATCATTGTTCGTTTTGGCTGTTGTCAGTTTATATCATTCCTGTTTCCGGGTATTTAACCCGTTACTGTGCGTTCACATATTGTTGTTGTGGCGCAGAGAGTAAAGCTCCCTCGTAAGCATCAGCTCGTGCATAGCCTTGTCCAGTCTCGCCTCGCTCACGGCATTGACGTGCCTCAGCAGTTCGTTCACGGTCTCCGTGCCGTTCTCCACCTTCTTTTCCGTAGTTTTCCTGATGTTCAGGCGCAGTGCTATTATCTCGTCGTCGAGTTCTATCTGCCTTCTCAGACCGTCAATGCTGCCGTATGAGTTCTCGTTCTGCATGCGTGTGTTGAGCATGAAAGTCTCACGCAGCGACTCCGTTTTCCGCTTTTGCGTTTCTATGTTTCTTATGTCGTTCCTGCGTGTGTACAAAGCCCCGATGTTCCAGCTGAGGGTCACTCCGGCAGCCAGTGTGCCGTTCTTTACGATGTTGTTGATGCGGTTGTGATAGACAGCCGCGCCGAAAAGCGATATCTGTGGGAGCAGACGAGTGTCGAGTGCGCTGCGCTGTCTGTCAAGCAGACGCATGCGGGCGGAGTAATATTCCAGTTCCGGTCTGCGGTTCTCCACACCTCCATGGTCTGGTATCACTGTGTCGGCAGGTCTTTGCAGTTGTGTCTCAGACGTCAGGTCTTTCCCTGTGAATGCGGCGAGCATCCTCACGTAAGCGTCGCGTGACGTCGCCATACCGCTCTCCTGCTGGCGCGCCTTCAGCTGTTCCACCTTTATGGCGTCCGCATCCGACCGGTTGGCAAGTCCTCCTTTCATCAGTCCCTCCACGGTGCGCATGCTTAGTGCGAGGTCGTCCTGAAGCAGCCTTATCTGCTTCATCTTCTCGTCCAAGGTCAGTATTGAGAAGAACAGTTCCTCCACACGGCTGTCTATGTCGTACATTGTCACGTCGAGGCGGCTTTTCTCCACATCAGCCTCTGCACGTGTCACGCGCTTCCTCGCTGCGGTGGAGCCTCCGTCATATATGGTCTGCTTCACCTGTAGCATGGCTCCGTATATGTCGTTGCTTATTTCTCCGGGTGCGCCTCCAGCCACGTTCCCGGTAATGTCTGACATCAGTATGGCACCCGCCGCCACGCTTATCTTGGGCAGCCATGCCTTCGACGCGTTGTCCACGGTGTAGTCGCGGCTCAGCTCTATCAGCCGATACTGCTTCACGGAAGGATAGTTCTCTCTTGCCGAAGTCTTGCATTCGTCGAGTGTTACCTGAGCCCCTGCCGGTAGTGAAAGCACAACCGCGATTATTGCCTGTAATGTTCTGTTTGTCATTCTTATATACATACGTTGTCTTTTATATTTTTCAGGGAAAGTATAACTGAGTGCAATGAGACGTTGTATTCCCTTTCCCGGTGTGCAGCTTATCTTTGGCAAAGATAATGAAAGGTGAGTGCAGTAGCATGGATGGTAAACTTTGTTTTCCATACTTGATATTGCCGAACCGCATCTTATCTTATGCAAAGATAGTGCATAAACCGCTACACTTCATTATCATTACTTATTTATGAATGTTCTTTTTGTAATATTTTATGCCGCAGACTACATGTTTAGACCATGAAATTATTATATTTGCATTCGTGGTGGGGCGTATGCGACTGCTGTCCGCCCTGTAAATACGTAAAACCTCGCGTTGACAGACGCATCCGTACCGTTGTCACGCCACGCTGAATATACTGCTTACACATTATATTATATATTATGTCGGAAAATCACAATACTTTCGACCGCCTTTCATTCTCTGATATGCGAAGGATGGTAGATGACAGGGATACTGACGGGAAGACCTTTTTCCTCGGTCACGACTTTGCCATGATAAAAGGCTATAACAAGGTTTTCGACAATATTCTAAACCGTAAGGCTCCGTTTCTCGTCGAGGACAGCAGGTTCCTGCTGCTGATGCGAGGTGAGGCAGACGTCACAGTGAATCTGATTAACCGCAGGTTTCACGCCGGCATGCTCATATATGTGGGGCGGGGGAGTGTGGCGCAGATAAACCGTGTGAGTTACGACTTTATGCCGCATGGCATGCTGATGGGCGACGACTTCCTCAATCTCGCGTTCGACGGACGCCTCCCCGTGTCGCTGTGCGGCAGTGAGTCGTCGTTTCATATGCTTCTCTCTGAACACGACATGGCTGTTCTCTCCGGCATGATGCGCGTGATATGGGATGTCGTACATCAGGCACCTTTCTGCCGCGACGCGGTGCTGGGCATGGCGTCGGCGTTTGTCAATTATGCCGACTGGCTCAGACAACGGCAGATCAACTCTCCGGTGAACGTCCGTTCGCGGGGACGCGAGGTGTTCGAGAGGTTCATCACCCTTGTCAACACCCATTGCAGGGACGAGCGTCAGCTGTCGTTCTATGCCGGCAGGATGTGCATGTGCGAGCGTTATCTTGGCACACTCGTGAGGAAGGCGAGCGGTGTCACTGCAAAGGAATGGATTGACCGGGCTGTCGTTACGGCTGCGAAGGTGATGCTGTGCCACACCCGAATGCCTGTCGGCGAGATAGCTTACAGACTGCATTTCGCCAACGACAGTTTTTTCTGCAAATATTTCCGGAGGCTCACGGGAGTCACGCCCACGGAGTTCAGGTCGGAATACGACAGTCTGAAAAAGGTGACGTCGGATGCATAAATATACGTTTTTGACGGTAAAAAATCTTGACATCCGTAATTCGCGAAAGAGAATGCGGAAAGATGTGAAAATGACAACAGAACACCGTCCGCGCCTCCTTAAAGTGTGCGAATGGTATATTTTATTCAGTGAAATATTATCTTTCGCTATGCGATATGGTGTTTTCCGGCATACGGAAAGCACTGTTCCGCACTCCCGAAAAGGCTCTTTCGCGGCATGAAAGAGGCTTTTCCGCGGTGCCGTTATGCACATGCGGAAATGACGTCAGACGTAATTGATTGTGTGGTTGGGAGTTATGCGTGACGCCTTATTTCTGCGTTTTCCTCGCCGGAGGGCATCTTTTCCGTAAATATCCGGCTCTCGTGAAGTTGAGGTATGGTCTCCGCCGCCTTTTCTGCATGAATATACGGGAATGCATGCATAATTATGCGTAGTCCCGACCCGCCCTTTCCACTGCTTTCACAGAGCCTCCGCACAGTCCCTGTTTGCCCCCGTCCGCATGGCTGCCTGCACAAATAAACATGACGGCAGATTTTTTCTATTTTTTTAATATGTAATATCATGCCTTTTTAGTAACTTTGCATCTCGAACGCATATAATAAATTTAAAATGGCTGGAACAAAACAAATCAAGACTGCACTTGTGTCCGTCTTCCATAAGGACGGACTTGACGAACTGCTTGCAAAGCTCAATGCCGAGGGCGTGAAATTCCTTTCTACCGGAGGCACACAGAAATTCATCGAGTCGCTCGGATACGAATGCCGCACCGTGGAGAGTGTCACCACATATCCGTCCATACTCGGAGGCCGTGTGAAGACCCTTCACCCGAAAGTGTTCGGAGGCATTCTCGGACGCCGCGACAACGAGGGCGACCGCGAGCAGATGGCTCAGTATGAGATACCGGAGATAGATCTCGTGATAGTGGATCTTTATCCTTTCGAACAGACAGTGGCAAGCGGAGCGTCAGACGCCGACATAATAGAGAAGATAGACATAGGCGGCATATCGCTCATACGTGCCGGAGCAAAGAACTTCAACGACGTGGTCATCGTCCCGAGCAAGGCTGAATATGGCGTGCTGCTCGACATCCTTAACCGTAAGGGCGCGCAGACCGACCTTGAGGACCGCAAGATGTTCGCCACGAGAGCATTCGGAGTGAGCAGCCATTACGACACTGCGATACACGATTGGTTCAGCAAGTGATGTCCTGATTATATTCCCGCGATATGCCGGACGCACCGGCGAGAGACACGTTAGAGTGGTGCGGATGGTCCGGCTGACACGCACAAGAAACAGCAAAACAGAAATTCAATAATTAAGGAAATGGGATTTTTTTCATTCGTTCAAGGGATAGCAATGGATTTGGGTACGGCGAACACAATCATTATCAGTGATGATAAGATTGTCGTTGACGAGCCGTCAGTGGTTGCGCTCGACCGTCGCACAGACAAGATGATTGCTGTCGGCGCAAAGGCAAAGATGATGTATGAGAAGACGCACGACAATATACGCACCATAAGGCCGCTTCGCGACGGAGTGATAGCCGACTTTACGGCGTGCGAGCAGATGATGCGCGGACTCATAAAGATGGTGCACACCGGCAGCAGACTGTTCTCGCCGTCGTTGCGCATGGTGATAGGAGTGCCTTCGGGAAGCACAGAGGTGGAGCTGCGCGCGGTGCGCGACAGTGCCGAGCATGCCGACGGACGCGACGTGTATCTTATCTTCGAGCCCATGGCTGCGGCGATAGGCATTGGCATCGATGTTGAGGCTCCGGAAGGAAACATGATTGTCGACATAGGCGGAGGAAGCACCGAGATTGCCGTAATATCGCTCGGCGGCATCGTGTCAAACAACTCCATACGCACAGCCGGTGACGACCTGACAGCCGACATTCAGGAATACATGGCACGCCAGCATAACGTGAAGGTGAGCGAGCGTATGGCTGAGCGCATCAAGATACATGTGGGCTCTGCCCTGACAGACCTCGGCGAGGAGGGTCCGGAGGACTTCATCGTGCACGGACCTAACCGCATCACGGCACTGCCTATGGAGGTTCCGGTGTGCTATCAGGAGATAGCGCACTGTCTGGACAAGACTGTGGCAAAGATAGAGAACGCTGTCCTCTCCGCTCTGGAGAACACTCCGCCGGAGCTGTATGCCGACATCGTGAAGAACGGCATATATCTTACCGGTGGCGGCGCGCTGCTCCGAGGACTCGATAAGCGTCTTACCGACAAGATAAACATCAGGTTCCAGATTGCCGAAGACCCGTTGCACAGTGTTGCAAAGGGAACCGGCATCGCGCTGAAGAACATTGACAGGTTCTCGTTCCTGATGAGATGATTTTCTGATAATTCATGACTCTCCGCCCGTGACCGGCATCACGGCATTTCTTCCCGCACTGCGGGAGGGTGCGCGCGCTTGTGGTCGGGGAGTCGTGAATTGTCGTTTATGGATGATGAGTTGAACGATGCGCAATCTTTTAGACTTTCTTGCAAGACATTACCACTGGTTTCTGTTTCTGCTGCTGGAGACAGTCAGCGTCATACTGCTGTTCCGTTACAACAGCTATCAGGGCAGTGTGTGGTTCTCGTCGGCTAATGCCGTGGCTGGAAAGGTGTATGCGTGGAGCTCTGCGGTGGAACAGTATTTCTCGCTTACCGAGGTGAACGAGAAACTCACTCAGCGCAACCTGTATCTCGAAAGACAGCTCTCGGCGGTTGCCGAGCGACAGGTGAGCGAGAGGAAAGACACCACTTACCTGGAGCGTCTTCAGATGGAGACAATGCGGGGGCTTGTCACCATACCCGCAAAAGTGGTGAGCAACTCTGTCAACAGGCTCGACAACTTCATCACGATAGATAAGGGCTATGCCGACGGAGTGAGGAAAGACATGGGCGTGGCGTGCGGTTTCGGAGTCGTGGGCATTGTCTATCTCGTGTCCGAACATTATTCTGTGGTCATCCCCGTGCTCAATTCGCACTCCAATATCAGCTGTACCATACGCGGGAAGGGTTATTTCGGATACCTTCACTGGACGGGAGGCGCATCCGATGAGGCTTATGTGGACGACGTTCCGCGCCACGCTCGATTCCGCATAGGTGATGTGGTGATAACGAGCGGATATTCTTCGGTGTTTCCGAGGGGTGTGGTCGTGGGTACCATAAAGCATGTGTACAATTCGGACAACGGTCTCTCATACAGACTGAGAGTGAAGCTGTCGACCGATTTCGGATGCCTGCGCGATGTGTGTGTGATAAGCGACTCTTCTATGAAAGAGAGGCAGCAGTTGCTCAATGCGGCTGTCGACTCTATAAAGCCGAAATACTGACAGACGGCTGAAAGGGGGCGCATGCGGTTGTTTTACATGGATAATAACGATTTCTGAGACATGAATCTGGACTGGGTCAAGACTTTGTCGTTCTTTATAGTTCTGCTGCTTGTGCAGGTGCTTGTGTTCAATCACATCCATCTGTTCGGCTATGCGACACCTCTTTTATATGTTTATTTCGTGCTTCCGGCACGCCGCGGCTTCCCCAAATGGGCTTTGCTGCTGTGGGCTTTCCTGCTCGGACTGTCGGTGGATGTCTTTTCCAACACGCCCGGACTTGCAGCCGCATCCATGACACTCGTGGCTCTCATACAGCCATATCTGCTCGAGCTTTTCGTGCCGCGCGACAGTCCTGACGACCTGAAACCCTCTTTCCGCTCGCTGGGAGCGGCAAAATATATGTTCTACACCTTCATCCTGGTGTTTGTCTACAGCGTGGTGTTCTTCTCATTGGAGATATTCAGTTTCTTCAACTGGCTGCAATGGCTTGCCAGCGCGGGCGGAAGCATGCTACTGACACTGGTTATGGTGTGGGTAATAGAAAACTTGGTTAAAAGAGAATGAAGGACTTCAGTCTTGAAAACCGGCGTTTTGTCATCGGCGGAGTGGCTGTGGTCATCGTGCTGATATACATCATCAGACTTTTCACTCTACAGCTGATGAGTGACGACTACAAGAAAAACGCGGACAGTAACGCCTTTCTTAAAAAGATAGAATATCCGTCGCGGGGTATCATAAAAGACCGCAACGGCAAGCTGCTCGTGTATAACCAGCCCGCATACGACATCATGGTTGTGATGAACGAGGAGAGAGGAAGGCTCGACACCATGGAGTTCTGCCGCACGCTCGGCATATCAAAGGAGTACTTCATAGAGCGTATGGCTGAGATAAAAGACCGTTCCAAGAATCCGGGATACTCGCGTTTCACCCAGCAACTGTTCATGAGCCAGCTCTCGAACGAGGAGTTCAGCATGTTCCAGGAGAAGATATTCCGCTTCCCGGGGTTCTATGTGCAGAAGCGAAGCATACGTCAGTATCAGTACAGTCATGCCGCCCACGTGCTGGGAGATGTGGCGGAGGTGTCTCAAAGCGACCTTGAGGACGACGATTATTACCAGCCCGGCGACTACATAGGTAAGCTGGGAGTGGAGAAGTCGTACGAGAAGGTGCTGCGGGGGGAGAAAGGTGTGCAGATATTCCTGCGTGACGCGAGGGGCAAGATACAGGGAAAGTACATGAACGGAGCATACGACCGCAAGCCGGTTGCGGGGCGCGACCTCACCCTGAGCATCGATCTTGAGCTTCAGGCTCTCGGAGAGAGACTGCTTGAGGGGAAGATTGGGAGCATCGTTGCCATCGAACCGTCCACCGGAGAGGTGCTTTGCATGGTGTCGTCGCCTACATACGACCCGAAGATGATGGTGGGAAGATTGCGCGGAAAGAACCATAAGAAACTGTCGCTCGACTCTTGGAAGCCTCTGTTCAACCGTAGTGTGATGGGTCAGTATCCTCCCGGCTCGACGTTCAAGACGTCACAGGCGCTCACGTTCATGTCGGAGGGAATCATCGGTCCCGGCACTGCCTATCCGTGTCATCACGGTTTCTATTACCGTGGAATGCACGTTGGATGCCATTCCCATTCCTCTCCAGTGGCTCTGGTGGGCGCGCTCAGCACGTCGTGCAACTCTTATTTCTGCTGGGGACTGTACAACATGATAAGCAACCGCCGCAAGTACAAGGGCAAGGCTGAGGCTCTCAACACATGGCGCGACTACATGGTGAGCATGGGCTTCGGCTACAAGCTCGGTGTTGACTTGCCCGGAGAGAAGCGCGGAATGATTCCCAACGCGTCGTATTATAGCGACATGTATCAGGGCTATTGGAACGCGCTGACGGTCATAAGCATCTCCATCGGTCAGGGAGAGGTGGCTCTCACGCCGCTGCAAGTGGCAAACCTGTGCGCCACGATAGCCAACAGAGGATATTATTATGTGCCTCATGTGGTGCGGAAAATACAGGACATGCCGCTCGATACAACATATACACGCCGTCATTACACCAAAGCCACGCGCCGCGCATACGACTATGTGGTGGCTGGAATGCGCTCCGCCGTGGTGAAGGGAACGTGCCGTTCGGCAAACACTCCGGCTTATGAGGTGTGCGGAAAGACCGGAACTGCGCAGAACCACGGACAGGACCACTCCATATTCATGGGTTTCGCTCCGATGGACAATCCCAAAATCGCGGTTGCGGTTTACGTGGAGAACGGTGGTTACGGAGCCGACTTCGGTGTCCCCATCGGCTCTCTGATGATGGAGAAATATATCACCGGCAAGCTATCTCCGGAGAGTGAGGAGCGCGCCACGCATTTTCAAAACAGTAGAATTGCATATGGTACAAGGAGCAGGTAGGCGTCAGAGCGTTTTGTGTTCGATAGACTGGTGGACCATCGGACTCTATCTCGCCCTGCTGATATTCGGTTGGATAAGTGTGTGCGGTGCGAGCTACACTTACGGCTACAACGACATTTTCAGTCTGGACACACGTTCAGGCATGCAGGTGGTGTGGATAGCGACGTCTGTCTGTCTCGGTTTCGCCATACTGCTTATGGACGCGCGCTTCTTCGACACGTTCTCATACATCATCTACGGCATACTTCTGCTGTTGCTGTTCGCCACGATATTCAACCCGCACGACATCAAAGGCTCCCACTCGTGGATAGTTCTCGGTCCGTTGCGCCTTCAGCCTGCGGAGTTCGGAAAGTTCGCCACGGCACTCGCGCTTGCCAAACTGATGAGCTCGTTCGGCTTCAACATACACCGTTGGAAGCATTTCGCGGCAGCCTGCGCCATAATCCTCATGCCGATGTTCTTCATCATCGGTCAGCGCGAGACGGGTTCAGCGCTTGTCTATCTGTCGTTCGCGCTTGTGCTCTACCGCGAAGGTATGCCCGGCAGCATACTGTTCACAGGAGTCGCGATGGTAGTCTATTTTGTCGTGGGGATAAAGTATGAGCAGGTGCTTCTTGCCGACACGCCCACCTCTGTGGGCAAGTATGTGGTGTTTCTGCTTGTCCATGTCTTCACGGCATCAATGATTTATGTCTATTGCAAGGAACGCCGTCAGACATGGCTCATGCTTGCCTATGTGCTCGGCATAACACTCACGGCAACGCTCTTTTCTGTTTTTGTGATACCGTTCGACATCGTTCTGGTGCAGATTGTGCTCAGTGTGCTTGTCATGCTGTATCTTCTTTACCAATGGCTGCGCACCCGTCTTTACAACTATCTGTACATAATGCTGTTCTCTCTCGGCTCCATCATGTTCTTCTATTCAGCCGACTATGTGCTCAACGATGTGATGGAACCCCATCAGAGGGTGCGTATCAACGTGCTGCTCGGTCTGGAGGAGGACATATCAGGCGCCGGATATAATGTTCATCAGAGCGAGATAGCCATAGGATCGGGCGGATTGAAGGGAAAGGGATTCCTCAACGGAACGCAGAACAAACTCAAGTTCGTGCCCGAACAGGACACCGACTTCATCTTCTGTACGGTGGGTGAGGAGGAAGGTTTCCTCGGTTCGGCGGGCGTGCTGCTGCTTTTCCTGGCACTGATATTAAGGCTTATATATCTCTCCGAACGCCAGACATTCAAGTACGGACGCATTTACGGCTATTCGGTGTTGAGCATATTCCTGTTTCATGTTTTCATAAACGTCGGCATGGTTCTCGGACTTACGCCCGTGATAGGCATTCCCCTGCCGTTCTTCAGCTACGGAGGCTCGTCGCTGTGGGGCTTCACCATCCTGCTGTTTATCTTCCTTCGGATAGACGCTGACCGCAAGTCAGTCAACACTTAGAGATATTCCCACGTCGCTTATTCCCGGCAACATCTCCCTCTTCATGTCGTGTCTGACACGTATGTGGAGCGAGTCGCCCTTGCTGAGGCGCATTTCCCTCAATGGAAATCTGAACTGATAGCAGCTCAGTCCCTTGCCTCTGGTCTTGCCGATGGCGTCGGTAAGCTCACATCTCACGGTGTCGGTGAAGGTGGTGTCGGCAGGAACCAGCCTCTGTTCCACAATGAGAGTGAGCCCCACGAACGGATAGCTGACGGTGGCTCTCAGTCCGAGCGACGTACTGTACACACCGTCAGCTGTGAGTCTGGGGATGTCGAAGCGCAGCGTGTCGTTCTTTTCCCACCCCGAAAGAGGTGTATGCTCATATCTGTCATACACCCTTCTTTCGTTGCAGGACGGCAGCACCGTCGCGGCAATGATTCCCACGATGAGTGCGGAAAAAGTCTTTCTCATTCCTGTTTCGGTGACGTTTCGGTTTTCTTCGGCTGCTGTGCCGTCTCCCTTACGCTGTCCTTGTTTCTGTTCTGTGCGGCGTTGCCCTGCTGCCTGTTTCCTCCGTTGGGCTGTCTGTTGTTCCTGTTTCTCGAGGCGTTGTTCCTTTTCTTCTTCCTGCTTTTGTCAAATCTGCTGATGTCAGCCTCGGCAAGCAGGTCGGCGGGACGGCTTTCCTTTTTCGGTTTCCCGTTTTCGGTGAGCGAGAGAGGTTTCTCCCCGTGTTTGTTCATTTCTATGATGCCGTGCGCCCTGTCAAATGAAATCGTCTCCACGTTTGACATCGTGTTCTTGTCGGTGGAGTAGGTGACGAGTCCTGTGAGGATGTCGCTTTTCACGAGATAATGGTCGCTGTCCTTTGTCTGGAGCACAATCTCCTTGCTCGGCATGGAGCGTCTTGCCTCCACATAGTCGTCAGCCTCGTAGTTGAGACAGCACTTCAGCTTGGCGCACATGCCCGCCAGTTTCTGCGGATTGAGCGATATGTCCTGTATGCGCGCGGCGTTGGTGCTCACGCTCACGAAGTTTTTCATCCATGTGGCGCAGCACAGTTCCCTTCCGCAGGGTCCTGTCCCGCCTATGCGTCCAGCCTCCTGACGCGCGCCTATCTGCTTCATCTCTATCCTTACATGGAACGTTTCAGCCAGCACTTTTATGAGTTGTCTGAAGTCAACGCGCTCGTCCGCGATGTAGTAGAATATCGCCTTGTTGCCGTCGCCCTGATATTCCACGTCGCCTATCTTCATCTGCAGTCCGAGGTCTTTGGCTATCTGCCGGCTCTGTATCATCGTGGCGTGCTCCCTGCTTTTAGCCTCATGATACTTGTCCATGTCCACGGGCTTGGCTATGCGGTATATTCTCTTGATGTCGTCAGCCGATTTCAGGTTGGCTTTCTTTATCTGTAGCTTCACCAGCTCGCCCGTAAGAGTGACCACTCCGATGTCGTGTCCGGGGTTTGCCTCCACCGCAACGATGTCGCCCTTTTTCAGTTCTATGTTGTTCACATTATGATAGTATCCCTTCCGTGTGTTCTTGAACTGCACCTCCACGAGGTCGGTCCTGTCGGTGTTTCCGGGCACGTCGTACAGCCAGTCGTAGGTGTTGAGCTGCCTGTCCTGCCTTCCGCACGCCCCGTGGCAGAGTCCTCTGCCGCAGCCGTGGGCTATCTTGAATTTCATATCTTTAAAGTCTGTCATGTCTTGAAGTATAAATTTGTATTATAAAAGTATATATATATAGTTGTAGAATGCTTATTGGCGCTTGTGGAGCAAGATGATAATCTGGAGTGACATTTCGAAGAACACTATCTTGGCGTTGGCGTTCTGCGCTATGTCACGTCTCGCCTTTGCCGTCAGTTCTGCCATTTCCACAATGTTAGCCTCATTGATGAACGGTGCGAAACGCCTTGCGAACTCCTCTTCCTCCTCCGTCATGTAGTTGAGCTCAGGCGTGTGGAAGTTGTACACGAAGTACTCCCTGACAAGGTGTGTGAAGTAGTCGAGCAGGCGTCTCTGCTTCTCCCGTCCGTATCCGGCTACGCTGTCGCTCCACTTCTTCAGCTCCTTCACCTTGCGCTGGTAAGCCAGACGCATGAGCATGGTGAACATGTCGAAGAACATCCTGTTCTCGTTGCCGGCGTTGAGTGTCTCGATGGCCTTTGTCCAGCTGCCTCCGGCAAGGCGCGCTATGCGTGCCGCCACGTTCTGTTCTATGCCCCTGCGCGCCATGAGCTCGCGTTCCATGTCGGCGGAGTCTATCGGTCTGACGTCTATGCGCTGTGTCCGGCTCCTTATTGTCTCGAGCAGCTGGTCGGGCTGTTCGCTCACCATGATGAAGAGAGTCTGTCCGGGCGGTTCCTCGAGCAGCTTGAGCATCTTGTTCGCGCAAGTCTGGTTCATCCTTTCCGGCAGCCATATTATGCACACCTTATATCCTCCCATGCTCGGCTTGAGGCTCAGTATGCGTGTCAGCTCGTCGCTCTCAGCCCCCGTTATTATAGCCTGCTGGTTTGCCGCCCCGATGGCGTTCATCCACTGTTCGAATGTGAAGTACGGTCTTTTGGCTACCATCTCGCGCCATTCTTTTGCGAAGTCGCCGCTCACGGGCTGGTGTTCCTTGCCCATGGACGGCAGTTTGATGGTGGGGTAAGTGAAGTGAAGGTCAGGATGGTTGAGGTGGTCGGTGAGTGCCGTGTCGCCGAGCAAGTATGCCGCGAACCCCATGGCTATAGCTATCTTGCCGCATCCCGACGGTCCGCACAGCAGTATGGCGTGCGGCACCCGTCCCTCGCTCTTCATATCTTTCAGTCTGTCTATTGTCTCTTTCTGTCCGACTACGTCCTCAAAACTCATTCTCTCTTCAGTGTTCTATATCAGATTTTACAATATGTTGCTCACAATCTCCCTCACAGAGTCGGATGCCGACATCGTGTAGAAGTGTATGTTTGTCACGCCCGCCGCATACAGTTCGCGGCACTGCGTTGTGGTCCACTCTATGCCGAGGGCGCGCGCGTCATCGTCGCTCTTGCACCTGACAGCCTCCAGCGCGAGCTCCTGCGGCAGGTCGCACCTGAACGTACGTGGAACGGCAGTGAGCTGCGACACCTTTGTGAAAGGCTTTATGCCCGGTATTATGGGTATGTGTATGCCCATCGCGCGCGCTTTCCTGACGAACTCGAAATACTTGCTGTTGTCGTAGAACAGCTGTGTCACGGCATACTGCGCCCCAAGTTCCTGCTTCGCCTTCAGCCATTTCATGTCCATCTCTATGTTAGGCGCCTCCTCATGTTTCTCCGGATATGCCGCCACGCCGTAGTCGAAGGTGCCCATTGGACATTTTATCGGTGTGCCGTCGGCAAAGAATCCGTTGTTGAACATGTTCACCTGCCTTATCAGGTCGGTGGTGTGCGCGTGCCCGTTTGGCGTCGGGATGAAGTTCCGGTCCTCCTTAGCCTTGTCTCCGCGCAGCAGCAGGAGGTTGCCTATTCCGAGAAACTGGAGGTCGAGCAGTTCGTATTCGATGTCCTCGATGGTAGCTCCGCTGCATATGACGTGGGGAATGACAGGTATGCCGAACCTGTTCTTTATCGCGGCGGCGACGGCAATCGTTCCCGGGCGACGCCTTATGCGCCGTCTCTCGAACAGTCCTCCTCCTGTCTCGCGGTAGACATATTCGCTGTGATGTGTGGTGATGTTGATGTAAGCCGGAGCGAACTCCTTCAGCTTCTCTATGGTAGAGAACAGGCTGCCCGTGCCCGTGCCTTTGAGCGGCGGGAGCACCTCGAACGAGAAAGTGCGCCTGTCCGTGCGGCTCAGCATTTCCTTTATTTTCATTCTTATGGGCGTATATTGTCTTTGTTGTTTTATTTTTAGTTCTCCTTGCAGCCGTAGCATGTCACGTCGCGTGCGGCTTGAAGCGTTGTGGCGGAGCTATCTCGACATCTCTCCTTTTATCAGCAGACATGCCGGTGAGACCACTCCTCCGTGGTCGAACCCGCTTAGTTCGTGTATGGGTATCTCGCTGTTGCCCACTCCCTCGAGCACCGCTTTAAGGTAGAGATTCTCCTCATAGCGCGCCATCTGCTCCAGACGGCGGTCTCCGGTGTACAGAACCAGGCGTGTGCCGAGCTTCCGCGCGTTGTTAAGCGGTGCGTATTTGTCCACGACAGGCAGTGTGAACGAAATCTTGCGTTCCTTCCTTATGGTGTAGTGGGTAGCCGCCTGACCGCTCACGGGGAAGTAAGCCCGTATGGAGTCGGCGTCTGTTCCGTATTCCGCCAGATAGCTCTTGTCGAGTGCGAGCATCAGTGTGAGGTATCCTCCGGCGGAGTGACCGCCCACGTAAACCTGCGAAGGGTCGCCTCCATATTCGGCTATGTGCTTCACCGTCCACGCCACGGCGGCAGCCGCGTCGCGCGTGTAGTCGGGGCATTTGCAGCGTGGAAAGAGTCTGTAGTTGGGCGCGACGATGGCTATGCCCGAGTTTTGCAGCTCCGGACGCAGCTCCTTTGAGCCGCCCTCGAGCGCGCCGCCGTGAAACCACACGATGGTCTTGAAGCCCTTGCGCCCTTCGGGCATGTAGATGTCGAGCTTGCAACGCTCGCGTCTGTATGCCGATGTGTCGCTGTCGCTGACATATTGTATGTCCTTCACTGTCTTGTATTTGTCCTGTGCGGCAAGCGTAAGCGATGCGCAAAGTGCCGCGAATGCAAGGATGAGTCGTCTCATTTTCCTGTTTATTATGTGTACTGTCTGTATTACAGAGAGTGTTGCCTGACGGCAAGATACTGTCAGTTGATGTTCAAGATAATGCAAATTGAGCGCAACGGCAAGTCGGGAAAACGGAGTTTTGCCAGGCTTGACACTGCCGAGATGCCGCTTATCTTATACAAAGATAATGCAAGTCGAGCGCAACGGCAAGGCGGGAAAACGCGGTTTTACCGTACTTGACACTGCCGAGATGCCGCTTATCTTATACAAAGATAAGAATTTTATCGATAAAAGAGGTCATATTGTCGTTGAACGGATTTTTATTAACTTATTTTTGCGTAGTGTGAGTATTAAATGTTAAATATGGCTCTCTGAAAACTCTGTATTCGCATACCGGCGGCGTTCTGTGTGCTTACGCCCGCTTTTTGTGAGTGGATACGGCTTTCGCGCAATCAGTTGTCTTTCAGTCCGTTCACCGTTAATAATCATACGACACGTATTCTTCCATAATCTCAAAGAGCCTTTACGGGCTTGCGGAAAAGCCTTTCCTGTGTGTTGAAAAAGGCTGTTTTATGACGTGGAAAAGCCTTTTCCGAGGTGCGGAAGAGCCTTTCCGGCAAAGTGAAACGTCGGAAGTGGTATTGTCATTGTACCGTTTCCGACGTTCGTTGTCAGCTTTTATGGTTTGTGAAATTGCGGATTGCGTCCGCAGATATGTTAAATGCTGACGGTTTTACTGTTAATTAATGCAAAGCCGGAACCCCGATTTGCAATCCGCAGCCCTTATTTATCCCATTATGTAACGCGCCTTTCTGCCGAGCAGTCTGTACATCGCCCATGTGAAGGCATATGATATCATGAATATCATTATAGCCATAACGGGCACCTGAAGAGGTATCGGCAGCGACATCTCGCCTATGAGCAGGAACACCGGACCTACCACGAAGTAGTGCACTATGTATATGCCAAAACCGTATTTGGGCATGGTGGCGAGAGCCTTGCGCATGCGCGCGCCGTTTATCTTCACCTTTTGCAGCAGGAGGAACACGGCGATTGTCATGAGCACCACGTTCGGACTGCAGAACGTGAAGTACAGTTCCATGTCGAGCTCCGTTGACGCCGGGTTGGCGGCAGCCGCGCTGAAACCTGTGAAAGTGACGGCATATCCGGCTGCGAACATCACCGCGCTCACCGCGAGAGTCTTGCCGAGGCTCCAGTCGTTGCCGCGTCGCAGATAGTGTCCGAGCAGCAGATAGCCTGAGAATCCTGCGAAGTAGTAGAACAGTCCGAACTCGTTCCATGTAGCCTCACCGAACAGATACTTGCTGATGTATGCCTCGCCGTAGGGGAGGAAGAGCGACACTGCCCATATGGTGAGGAACAGGCGTTCCGCGCTTCTGCCGTATTTCTCTATCCATGCCGAGAAGAAAGGTATGTAGAGATACATGCCGATGAGCAGATACATGTACCACATGTGGTTCTCGGTGAAGCTGAACTGCAACGGAATCATCGCCACACTGCGAAGAGAGTCGGCGAGAGCCTGCGACTCGTTGCCCTGCACGTAGCAGAAGAAGTCGCCTATAATCTCCTTCGGCAGACCTATGACGCCCGTGAACCACGGGAATATGTTGTAGAGCACCGACCATATCAGCATGGGCCATAGTATGCGCGGGATGCGCTTCTTGTAGAAGTCCTTTATGCTCATGTCGCCTACGGGGAGCAGCAACAGACCGGTCATCATCACGAAAAGCGGTACGGACGGGCGGAGCAGCGAGCCGTAGATGGCTGCCCAACTCTTGTATTCGGGCAGTTTTCCGAGAACCGGGGAGATGTAGAACGGGTCGATGCAGTGTACGCCTATTACCATTATCATGGCGACGAGGCGCACGACGTCGAGCCATACAATGTGTTCCTTTTTGTTCAAATTGTTCATTCTTTTTGCGGGTTTTTAGATGATTAGCGGTGCAAAGATATACTGTTTTTCGCATTTTATGTGCTTTTGTGCAATATTTTTTACGTATATTTTAATTAATACATGATGCGGCTCGGCAGTGCCAAACATGTGAAAACGTTGTTTTCCCACTTTGCCGTTGCACTCGCCTTTCGCTGTATTTTATTAATACATGATGCGGCTCGGCAGTGCCAAAGATGTGAAAACGTTGTTTTCCCACTTTGTCGCTGCGCTCGCCTTTCGCTGTATTTGCAAAAAAAATTCACACCTCCTTATCACATCCGTAAATGACATCGATTTCCCTTTTTCATCCGGACAATGCGCCAGCCAGTAGAGACGCAAAATCTTGCGTCTCCCGATTGGCATGTCACTCCTTCTTTGTCAGGTCGTTGCACGTGCATTCCTCAGCCGTCCTCCAGTAGAGACGCAAAATCTTGCGTCTCCCGTTCATCATGTCATTCCTTCATTGTCAAGTCGTTGTACGTGTATTCCTCAGCCTCATGCTCGTGAGACGCAAGATTTTGCGTCTCTACTTTTGTTTGATGGAGTTTATAGTTAAAAGGCATGTGCGCAGGCATTATGCTACATGTAAACGGATAATGCGGCAGAGGTGTATTGTAACATCTGTTGCACGATTGTGCTTATTTGGTGTGGCGTTGTTTTTTTTGACGTATTTTATTTGTGCGGATATTTTTATTTTGTATCTTTGCATAAAGTGGTCTTCGGCTCGGCAATGCCAAGTCCGGTAAAACTCCGTTTTCCCTCCTTGTCGTTGCACTCGCCTTGCACCACCTTGCTCTCTGTCTTGATTTATATGGTATTTACTAACCCATAAGCTTGATTATTTTTACAAAAGATGACGAACAATAGTTTATTTAACCGCGTATTGCTGACGGTCGTCGTGCTGGCAGCATTGGGCGGTGTGTGCGCAAGTGCCTCGGCGAAGGACGGAGGCAATGCCTATCTTATGAAAAGAGCGTCGCAGACATTCGACGCGGTGAGAAAACACATGGCGACGGACGACAAGGTGCTTTTACAGGAGGCGGTGCCGGTGAAGGAAGGACAGAACCCTTATTCGTTCCTTTGGGGATATTCGGCTATGGTGTCGTCGGTGAGTGCCATGTATGAGGCGTCCGGTGACAAGCACTGGCTCGACGTCATGGACGGCATGATGCTGAAAGGTCTTGACAAGTATTATGACACCAAGCGGCAGCCTGCCGGATATGCGTCGTATGTGAACACGGCTCCGCAGAGCGATCGTTTCTATGACGACAACATTTGGCTCGGCATTGACATGGCGGACCTCTACGCTGCCACAGGGAAGAAAAGCTATCTGCAACGGGCTGAGGAGATATGGACGTTTGTGATGTCCGGATATGACGACAAGCTCGGAGGCGGCATATACTGGTGTGAGCAGAAGAAGGAGAGCAAGAACACATGTTCAAACGCTCCTGCAAGTGTGTTCGCACTGAAGATGTATAACGCTACGAAGGAGAAGAAATATCTGGAGCGCGGAAAAGACATATACAAATGGACGAAAGACAGTCTGGAGGACAAGACAGACCATCTCTATTTCGACCATCTCACGCTGAAAGGTCGTCTGGGACGCGACAAGTATTCGTATAATACGGGTCAGATGCTTCAGGCGGCGGCAATGCTTTACAAGATAACAGGCGACAGAAAATATCTTGATGACGCCCGTCTCATGGCGGCTGCGGCATACGACAGGTTCTTCGAGGACAAGGGACGCGCGGACGGGCTGCGCATTCTGAGGGGCGGAGAAATGTGGTTCGACTCAGTGATGCTGCGCGGATATATAGAGCTTTACGGCGTGGACAACGACGGCAAATATCTGAAGGCGTTCCTCGCGTCGATGGACACGGCGTGGGGCAAGGGCGGTTCGCGTGACGCGGACGGACTTTTCGGACGCCATTATGACGCGCGCGGAAAGAAAGGCGTGCGCACTCTGCTCAATCAGGCTGCAATGATTGAGATGATGGCGAGGCTGTCGGCGGTGAAGTGAACAGACCGTATATAATAATAGGTATAAATATAATAATGTATATATAATATAAAATCTATGAATCAAAGACTTAAATTCTTTGCCGGAGCAGCCGTGATGCTGGCTCTCTCGGCAAACGTTGCGCAGGCTAAAGACTTTGACGCGCAAAAGTACATCACACACGCCAAGGATGCCACGGCATTCGTGTCGAAACGTCCGGCGGAGTCTGAGCGTCTGTTCCGCTCGGATGCTGTGGAGAAGAAAATAAAGGAAGTGAAGAAGCTCCTGAAGGATAACAAATATCTGGCATGGATGTTTGAGAACTGCTTCCCGAACACTATCGACACCACTGTGCACTTCGACGGCAAGGACGACACTTTCGTTTACACCGGCGACATCGCTGCCATGTGGCTCCGCGACTCCGGAGCTCAGGTGTGGCCCTATGTGCAGCTGGCAAACAAAGACCCTAAGCTGAAGAAGATGTTGCGCGGTGTGATCCTGCGCCAGCTCAAGTGCATCAACATCGACCCGTATGCCAACGCATTCAATCCGGGTCCGCTGGAGGACAACCCGTGGGCAAGCGACCTCACAGACATGAAGCCCGAGCTGCACGAACGCAAATATGAGATTGACTCTCTGTGCTATCCGCTCCGACTGGCTTACCATTACTGGCAGGTAACGGGCGACACATCCGTGTTCGGTGACGAGTGGAAGGCTGCCGTAAGAAACATATTGAAGACCTTCCGCGAGCAGCAGCGCAAGAACGGACTCGGTCCGTACAAGTTCCAGCGCAAGACCGAGCGTCAGCTCGACACCGTATGTAACGACGGACTCGGAGCTCCCGCCAAACCGTGCGGACTCATATGCTCGTTCTTCCGTCCGTCTGACGACGCCACGACATACCTTTATCTCGTGCCTTCAAACTTCATGGCAGTGTCGTCGCTGCGCAAGGCTGCCGAGATTCTTACAAAGGTAAACAACGACGCAGCTACTGCCGGTGAGTGCACCGCTCTGGCTGACGAGGTGGCTGACGCGCTGCAGAAGCACGCCATATACAACCATCCCAAGTATGGCAAGATTTATGCTTTCGAGGTTGACGGATACGGCAACTACAACCTCATGGACGACGCCAACGTCCCGAGTCTGCTCGCTATGGCTTACCTCGGTGATGTTGATATAAACGACCCCATCTATCAGAACACACGCCGTTTTGTATGGAGCGAGGACAATCCTTACTTCTTCCGCGGCTCGAAAGGCGAGGGCATAGGCGGTCCGCACATCGGTTATGACATGGTGTGGCCTATGTCCATAATGATGAAGGCGTTCACAAGTCAGGACGACGCTGAGATAAAATGGTGCATAGAGACGCTTCAGCGCACTGACGCCGGAACAGGACTGATGCACGAATCGTTCAACAAGAACAATCCGGACAACTACACCCGTCCTTGGTTCGCATGGCAGAACACACTTTTCGGTGAGCTTATACTCAAGCTGATTGACGACGGCAAGGTAGATCTTCTTGTGAACGCGAAGAGATAAGAACGCCATATCGCGGCATGAACGTGCAACGCTTGTGCCGGGCGGATATATAAAACGTCGGCAGAAGAGTCCGTAGCTATGCGGACATACTTCTGCCGACGTTTCTTTTACGACAGACTGCCTGTTGGAAGAAGCTGATTATAAAAGTCGCGTGACTGGCTAAGCTGATTTATAAGACACATGAAAACGCCTTCCGGATGTTTTTTACACCTTATTATATATATCACGTACGGCAATGAGGAATATTTATATATGTGAATAAATACCGCCTGAGCCGCATTATCTTAATGGAGTTGCTTACGTATTGTAATAAGTGTGAAATGTTAAAAAACGGATTTTGGCGAAGTATTTTATTATTTTCTTCGTGTTTTATTCTTTTTTTTACAGAAAAATGGTTTACTTTGCATTGTATATAGAATTAGAGACATCAAATAAGGATTCTAACGAATTGAAGAATATTGAATTTTTGTTTAAGTTATATAATAACGGTACTTGGTTTTTTCTTGAAAGGTAAAATAAGATTGCTTAAGGGGTAACATGAAAAATTATAAGTAGGTTGATTATTAACTAACTTTAGAATTATAAATTTGATGAAGAAATTATTAATGTCTGTTGCAGTACTCGCTACTGCAGTGTTTGCCAATGCTCAGACACCGGCAGATTTTGTGCCATACAAGAGCACAAAGCTTCGTTTGCCGTCTGTGCCGCTGGTGGTTTCGGATCCTTATTTTTCCATCTGGTCTCCGTATGATAAGCTCAATGACGGTGATACACGCCATTGGACCAACGACGAGAAACCTCTTGAAGGACTTCTGCGCGTTGACGGCAAGACTTATCGTTTCATGGGCTCGAAGGAAAGATCACTTCTTGAATCAATCGTTCCTATGGCTGATGAGGCAGAATGGAAGGCTATGTACACACGTACAAATCCGGGTGCTGGATGGGAAAAGCCTGACTTCAACGCAAGCGGATGGACAGAGGGTACGGCAGCGTTCGGTTCTCCAGACCTGAGCAACGTGCGCACTCATTGGTCTGAACAGAATTCTGACCTTTATGTTCGCCGTAGCGTAGAGCTTACAGCAGATGACCTTAACAACGATCTTTATCTGGTTTATTCTCATGACGACGTTTTCGAGATCTTTATCAACGGAACATCTGTTGCCAAGACCGGAGAGACATGGCGCGAAGGCGTAAAGCTCCACCTGTCTGACGACGTGAAGAAGCTTCTCAAGCCCGGCAAGAACGTGATAGCCGCCCATTGCCACAACACAACCGGTGGTGCTTACACAGACTTCGGACTGTTCAAGAATCTTGCAGTAAGCAACGCCAACATCCTGCAGGCTGAGCAGAAGTCGGTAAGCGTTCTCGCTACATCCACTTATTACACATTCGTGTGCGGACCGGTTGAGCTTGACGTGGTGTTCACTGCTCCTATGCTGATCAATGACTACGATCTGCTGTCAATGCCTATCAACTACATCTCATATCAGGTTCGTTCTACAGACAAGAAGACACATGACGTGCAGTTCTACCTGAGCGCCAATCCTTTGCAGGGCGTGAACAAGAGCTCGCAGCCGACCGTTTCTTCTACTGTAATAAAGAATGGTGTGAAATATCTCAAGACTGGTACTGTTGACCAGCCTATTCTCGCAAAGAAGGGTGACGGCATCTGCATCGACTGGGGATACTTCTATATGCCTAATGTTAACGGTAACGTAAGCCTTTCATCAGAGAACAAGATAAAGGACACATTCCTTTCTACAGGTGAACTTCCTGAGAGCGAGGAGGTTGTTGTATGCCGCAAGGCTTCACAGATGCCTACTTTGGCTTATGTACACAACTTCGGCAATGTGGCGACTGCTTCAAGCTTCACAATGCTCGGATATGACGAGATACAGGACATCGAGTATATGTACGAGCGTTACAAGGGTTACTGGGCACACGGTGGCAAGGTTACGATTTTCGACGCTTTCGACCGTCTGAAGAACAGTTATTCAGAGCTTATGGCTAAATGCCGCGAGTTCGACAAGATGATCTACGATGACGGATTGAAGGCTGGCGACGTGAAGTATGCCGAGATTCTTTCAGGTTCTTACCGTCACGTGATTGCAGCCCACAAGCTTTTCGAGGACAAGGACGGCAATCTGCTCTTCTTCTCTAAGGAAAACAACTCCAACGGTTGTGTGAATACGGTTGACCTTACTTATCCTGAGGCTCCGCTGTTCCTTGTTTACAACCCCGACCTGCAGAAGGCAATGATGACAAGTATCTTCGATTACAGCTACTCGGGACGTTGGACAAAGCCGTTCGCCGCACACGATCTTGGAACATATCCTATTGCTAACGGACAGGTTTACGGTGGCGACATGCCTCTGGAGGAAGCCGGTAACATGATTACTCTTGCCGCAATGATTGCTAAGATTGAGGGCAATACGAAGTATGTTGACAAATACTGGAATATCCTCAAGATGTGGACTGACTATCTCGTAGAGAACGGACAGGATCCTGCCAACCAGCTTTGTACAGACGACTTCGCAGGACACTGGGCTCACAACTGCAACCTTTCAATAAAGGCTATCATGGGTGTGGCTGGCTTTGCAGAGATGGCTCGCATCAAGGGCGACGCTGCAACAGCCGACAAATACATGAACAAGGCTAAGGAAATGGCGGCAAAGTGGGAGAAGGACGCACGTGAGGACGACCACTATCGCCTTGCTTTCGACCGCGAGAACACATGGAGCCAGAAGTACAATATGGTTTGGGACAAGCTCTGGAACATCAACATCTTCCCCAACGATGCCATGCAGCGCGAGATAAAGTACTATCTGAAGATGCAGAACAGATACGGTCTGCCGCTCGACAGCCGTAAGGATTACACCAAGAACGACTGGATAATGTGGACTGCCGCAATGGCTCCCAACAACAAGACATTCCTGAAGTTCGTGCATCCGGTGTACGATTACATCAACGAAACAGAATCACGTGTGCCTATCAGCGACTGGTATGATACCAAGACAGGACTGATGACCGGATTCAAGGCTCGTTCTGTAATTGGCGGATTCTGGATGAAGGTTCTTGCCGACAAGCTTGCCGAGAAGAAATAACAGCTCATTGACCATTGAGTGAAAACAATATTCGTTTGCCGCTGACAGGGAATCTCTGATGATTCCCTGTGGCTGGCGGATGAAGTGATGATAGTGTCATGATGAAAGATGGAAGTGTTTACCGTTATTACGTCTTGTCGTGATGCTGTGGGAAGCTTATACATATATATTAGGAAAAAACAGTGCCAGCGAGCGCAATGAGAACTCGTTCTCAGATTGCTGGGCGCAGCCTGCTTTTTGTAAAAAGATAAACAATCAATCCTTAATCAATTAATAAGTATGTTAAAAAACTATGTTACTTTGCACAAGCATCTGTATGGTGCGGTGCTTGCATTGTTCGCCTGTTGCTTCGTATCATGTAGCGACGACGACGATGTTGCTGTTCAGGAGTACGACCCGAACACGCCGGTAACAATCACCGATTTCTTGCCGAAGTCGGGAGGAGCCAATGACAGGCTTATCATTTATGGTGAGAACTTCGGCAACGACACCTCGAAGGTGAAGGTTACGGTAGGCGGACGTAAGGCTACTCTTATTAGTGCCAAGAGTAATGTGAGAGGCAAGGACGACGGACTGTATGTCTTCGTACCGCAGGGAGCATTCTCAGGTGAGATTCAGGTTACTGTGGGCGACGAGACTACAGGTACTCAGAGTGCCACAAGCGCGGAAAAATTCAATTATGAGCGTAAGGAAGTAGTAGGACGTCTTTGCGGATACCGTAACGAATACGACGACCAGGGATGGAACGACGGTCCGTTTGCCACATGTACAGGTTTTGCCGCAGACGGTGAGATGAAGTTCGACCCGAAATATCCTAACCGTATGTACATAGGCTATGATCATGGTAGTCCTGCTATACAGGTAGTCGATTTTGAGAAGCAGACTGTTGAGAGCATAATGGGTTATACCAAGTTCAACAACAGAGACCGTATCAGATCTATCGATTTCACCAGTCATAACGGTGTTGACTACATGATTGTCTCAATAGACGAAGACCGCAGCCAGCAGAGAAGTCCGTCTGTTTATATCGTGAAACGTAACGAGGACGGCACATTCAATGAGAACTCTGACGTACAGCTGCTTGCCGCTTATAAGCAATGCAACGGTGCGTACATTCATCCTGTAAGCGGTGACCTGTATTTCAATTCTTATGAGAACGGTCAGTTCTATCGTCTTGATATGGACAAGTATTTCGAGTCTGTTGATGCCGGTGCCACATGGAATCCGTATCTTCAGGACTATGATCTGCAGAGTGAGGACTCTCCGTTCCAGCAATTATTCACAATTCAGGATGTTAACTGGGAGTTCAAAATTGCAATCCATCCTACAGGAAATTATGCTTATATTATAGTTGTTAACCAGCACTATATCCTGCGTACTGACTACGACAAGACAAGAGAGCGTTTTACTGCGCCTTACATAGTTGCAGGACAGATGAAAACTTCTGCATGGGCAGATGGAGTCGGTACCAGTGCACAGTTGGCTACACCTTATCAAGGAATATTTGTGAAGAATGATGAGTATGTAGCAGAAGGTAAGGAAGATGTATATGATTTCTATTTTGCTGAAAAAGGTAATCATGACGTGAGAGTGATGACACCGGAAGGTATTGTAAGAACATATGCTGGTCGTGGAAGCCGTACTTCTGCTGCGGACAATAACATATGGGGTACTGATAACGGTGACCTGCGTGAGGTTGCGCGTTTCCGTGATCCGACAGGTCTCGCTTATGATGAAACAAAGAAAGTATTCTATGTGCTTGACACCGTAGGACGTTCTATACGTACAATCGGTATGGAGGAAGCTCCGGAAGAAGAAAGTGGAACCATAGAAGGAAATTCTGGAGAAGCTACCGGTGGTGAGGCAACAACTGCTAACTAACAATCAGAAGCTATGAAGAAAGTATTAATAATGCTATTTATGATGCTGGGCGTCGCAGCGAATACCTTGGCTCAGGAGGAATTGGTCATAACCGGTACGGTCACAGACGCAAACGGTGAACCGATTATCGGTGCCAACATCAGTAGAAAAGACGACCCAGGACTTGGTGCTATTACCAATTACGAAGGAAAGTACAAGATTAATGCAAAGCAATATCAGACTCTTGTCTTCACATACATAGGTTTCAAGAAGGTGGAGGTTCTCCTTAAGGACACCAAGACGACCATTGATGTGAAGATGCAGGAAGAAGTACAGAATGCTGTTGACGAGGTCGTTGTAACAGCGATGGGTACTCAGAAGAAACTTAACGTGACCGGTGCCATAACCAACGTTAATATGGGTGACCTGAAGCACTATACATCATCCAATCTTTCAAACACTCTTGCCGGTAACGTTCCGGGTGTGCTCGCATTCCAGACATCAGGACAGCCGGGTAAGAACACTTCTGAATTCTGGATCCGTGGTATATCCACATTCGGTGCCAGCTCTTCAGCTCTTATCCTTGTCGACGGTTTCGAGCGTGACAATCTCGATGAGCTCAACATTGAGGATATCGAGTCTTTCACTGTGCTCAAAGATGCGTCTGCTACAGCCATTTACGGTTCAAAGGGTGCTAACGGCGTTGTGCTTATCACTACAAAACGTGGTAAGGCGGGTAAGATCAACGTGAACGGTAAGTTCGAGACTTCTTACAATACGCGTACAATCACTCCTGAGTTTGTCGGTACAGGTGAGTATATCGACTTGTTGAATGAGGCACGTATAACAAGAAGTCTTGGTGCCGCATATTCGGAAGCCGAGAAGGAACTCTTCCTCAACGGTCTCGATCCGGACCTTTATCCGAACGTAGACTGGAAGGATCTCCTGCTTAAGGACGGTGCGTTCAGCTATCGTGCCAACGTGAACCTCAGTGGTGGTGGTAACACATCACGTTACTATGCGTCAATTGCATACGTTGAGGATCAGGGTATGTATAAGACAGACAAGACTCTCCGTGACAAATATGATACAAACGCTAACTACAAACGCTGGAACTATCGTTTGAATGTCGATATAGACATCACTCCGACCACAGTGCTGAAGCTCGGTGTATCTGGTGATTTGAACAAGCGTAACAGTCCGGGACTTGGTGACGATAGGGTATGGGGACAGCTGTTCGGTTATAACAACATCCTTTCACCTGTGATGTACTCCAACGGTTATGTACCGCAGATTAACATCGGTCGTGACGACAACCACGTCAATCCTTGGGTGTCAGCTACACAGACCGGTTATAACGAGGAATGGACAAACAACCTCTATTCTAACGCTTCACTCGAGCAGAACCTTGATTTTGTGACAAAAGGTCTTAAGTTCACCGCACGTTTCGGTTACGACACATACAACTTCAATAAGATTTCTCACATGCGTAGCCCTGCTACATATCATGCCAACGGTCGTGACGACAACGGTAACATCATCTGGGACCAGATACGTAACGAGTCAGACATGACACAAAGCTCAAGCAATGAGGGTTCACGTAGGGAATTCATAGAGCTATTGCTCAACTACAACCGTCAGTTCGCAAAGGTTCACAATGTAGGTGCTAACTTCAGATTCACTCAGGACACAAACATCCAGACACAGAATCTTGGTTCTGATATCAAGAACTCAGTGTCCCGTAAGAACATGGCGCTTGCCGGTCAGATTACTTATAACTACGCAAACCGTTACTTCATAGACGGTAACTTCGGTTACAACGGAACAGAGAACTTTGCTGACGGACACCGTTGGGGATTCTTCCCGGCTTTCTCCGTAGCGTGGAACGTTGCCGAGGAACCGTGGGTTCGCAAGGTAGCTCCTTGGATGGATATGTTCAAGATACGTTATTCTTATGGTAAGGTAGGTAACGATGCCATCATGGATGGTGGCACCAGAGTTCGTTTCCCCTATCTGTATACGTTGGACTATTTAACGCATACTGATGCAAACGGAAATATTGTTAAGGATAACATATATAATTTCGGTACTTCCAATTATACCAATATCTTCAATGGTATCCATTACACTCAGCTTGCAGCAAGGGGTGTGACATGGGAGGTTGCCCGCAAGTCGGACGTAGGTATCGACCTCGTGCTTTTCAACAACAAGTTCTCCATGACAGTGGACTACTTCTATGAGAAGCGTACAGGACAGTACAGCAGACGTAACTTCATTCCGTCAATGGCAGGTTTCGAAAGCTCTCCATGGGCTAACGTAGGCGCTGTAAGAGTTAACGGTTTCGACGGTAACTTCAGCTACAATCAGAAGTTCGGAGAGGTTGACCTGACCGTACGTGGAAACATCACTTACAGTAAGAACGAGGTACTCGTTGCCGACGAGCAGTTCAACACTTATCCTTACCAGTATGCTGCAGGCTATCGTGTGAACCAGCAGAAGGGTCTCATAGCTCTTGGTCTGTTCAAAGATTGGGAGGATATACGCAACAGTCCTGAGCAGACATTCGGTGACTATATGCCGGGTGACATCAAGTATAAGGATGTGAACGGTGACGGTAAGGTTGACGGCGGTGACGTTGTAGCCATCGGTGCCACTTCCAGACCTAACCTTATCTACGGTCTCGGTTTCTCTGTAAGATGGAAGGATTTTGACTTCAACCTCCATTTCCAGGGAGCTGGCAAGTCTGACGTACAGATACTTGGTAAGAACGTGTTCGCATTCCGCGAAAACCAGTGGGGTAATGTGTTCAAGGGTATGCTTGACGACCGTTGGATCTCGGCAGACATCTCAGGAACAACGGCAACAGAAAACCCCAACGCCTCTTATCCTCGTCTGACTTATGGAGCTAACAACAACAACGAGCAGGCTTCAACGTTCTGGCTCCGCGACATGAGCTATCTGCGTCTGAAGAACCTTGACTTCGGTTATACTCTTCCCAAATCTATCGTAAATAAGATACACTTCAACACAGTTCGTTTCTATATCACCGGAACAAACCTGTTGACGTGGTCTGATTTCGACACATGGGATCCGGAGTCATTGCAGCAGCGTGGTGAGGAATATCCTCTTACAAAGTCTGTGACAGTGGGTGTACAGGTTAACTTGTAATAATTACAAAAAGACAGATATGAAAAATAAGATAGCAATATTAATGATGTCGGTTCTCGGTTTAGGGTCTCTCACATCGTGCGTTGACCTTGACTCCGACAAATATTTTGAAGACCGCCGTACGTTAGAGTCAGTCTTCACAAACCGTCAGCAGACACAGGAATGGCTTGCCTATGCCTATTATTTCATCCTGAGGGAGAATGTGGACGTCGGCAATAAGTCAGGTTCGTTCTACAGCTGCTTCGACGACTGCGTGTATTACGGCGACCGCGACAGCAAGCTGTTCGGTGACAACAAGGACGACGTTCGTGTGTCCTACAACTCTTACCGCATGGGTCTCTATGAGGAAGACTTCAACAACTATGTATGGCAGATGTGCTACAAAGGCATCTATCAGGCTTCCGTGTTCATTCATCACGTTGACATGAACCCTCAGATGTCTGATGTTGAGAAACTCGACTATAAGGGTCAGGCACGTTTCGTGCGCGCTTACTACTATTGGCTGCTTCTTCGTAAATACGGTCCGGTGCCAATCCTACCTGATGAAGGTGTAGACTACACTCAGACATACGAGGCTATGTCACGGCCGCGTAATACATACGAGGAAGTGGTAGAGCATATCTCAAAGGAGATGATTCAGGCTGCCAAGGAGATTCAGTATTACAAGCGTGATCAGGAGAACTCCGCACGTCCTACAAAGGGCGCATGTCTCGCAACACGTGCGTTGGCTTACATCTATGCTGCCAGCCCGTTGGCTAACGGTCAGCTTAAGAACGGTCAGCACGATACCAAACTTGTTGATGATAAAATCGCCAAGGATTTCGTAAACAAGGATGGAAGTCCTCTTCTCAGCACAGAATATGATGAGAGCAAGTGGGCGCGCGCTGCTGCCGCATGCAAGGATGTGATTGATCTTAATCAGTATGAGCTTTATCATACTAACAAGAGCACTTCGGGAACAGCTACTATAACTCCGCCCGATGACGGCAACTTTGCAAAGAAGAACTGGCCTGACGGATGGGCAGACATCGACCCGATGCTCTCTTACGCCAACCTGTTCAATGGCAATGTTGCTATTCAGGACAATCCCGAGATTATCTTCTCACGTGTTGACAACATGTGCCGTCAGAACGACTACTCCATCGAGTCTATCGTGCTTCACTCAATGCCTGTGAGCTGTGGCGGATGGAACACCAACGGTCTGACACAAAAGATGGTTGACGCATACTATATGAATGACGGAACCGATGTTCCCGGTAAGGACAGTGAGCTGAACGGCGGTAACGGTTCAGAGCGTGTAAAGGGTTGGACCACACGTCAGAACTACAAGGACTATCCGCCATTGAAGGCTAACGTTTCTCTGCAGTATGCCAACCGTGAGCCGCGTTTCTATGCCTCTGTGGCATTCAGCGGCAGCGTGTGGGAGAATGCAGGACATCCTACGCAGTCACAGCGCGACAAGCAGATATTCTACTATCGTGGAGGTGGAGACGGTTACATCAACGCGTTCTCTTATCCCCGTACAGGTATAGGATACAGGAAGTTCTATAATCCTAACGATTACATAGAGTCCGGTCACAGCATGGCCAATATCGCAGCCAAGCCGGAACCTGCAATCCGTTATGCCGATATCCTGCTGATGTATGCTGAGGCTCTCAACGAGCTTGACGGCAAATATGATGTACAGTCATGGGACGGTACAAAGACATACACAATCAGCCGTGACATTGAGGAGATTAAGAAGGGCATTCATCCCGTTCGCATCCGTGCCGGACTGCCTGACTTTGCTGAGACAGATTATCTGGACAAAAATGTGTTGCGTGCGAAGATCAAGCGTGAGCGTATGATCGAGCTTCTCGGTGAAGGTAAGCGTTATTACGACCTGCGCCGCTGGATGGACGCTCCGGTTGAGGAGTCACAGCAGATTTACGGTCTCAACGTGTTCATGACACAGGCAAACCGTGACGACTTCCAGGTTGTTATCCCGACATCCAACCTCCAGCAGACATTTGCCGAGAAGATGTACTTCTGGCCCGTTACTTTTGACGAACTGAAGCGTAACAACCTCCTCGTTCAGTCACCGGGATGGAGAAATTATGACTAATCATTATAATCAAATAGGAATAAAAAGATGAAACATATATCTATTTTAGGTGCTTCCCTGTTGGGCTTGCTCATGGTTGCCACATCCTGTAACGATGAGTGGGAGGATGAGCAGTACGCACATTATGTGGCTTTCAGTGCTCCGCTTGACAACGACGGAGTGAGAGTAGTCAATGTTCCGTATACCCGCTGCGTTTATGACGCTGAAGGAAATGTCACAGGCAACAAGTTCCCGGATGAGGGTGACGGAGGCTACGGTATATCCGAATACGACCTTCCGGTTGTCATCGCCGGTTCAACCACGAACCCCAAGGACGTGACAATACACTTCGATGCTGACCCTGATACGCTGCATACAATGAATGTAGCGCGTTTCCAGAACCGTACGGACCTGTATTATCAGGACATGACGCAGTATGCCACATATCCGAAGGAAATGACAATCCCTGCCGGAAAGGATGTTGACCTGATGAACATCAAGTTCGATTTCCGTGGCATAGATATGTCTAAGAAGTGGGTTCTCCCTATTCAGATTCTTGACAATGAGGATTACGGCTATCAGTCTCATCCGCGTCAGTACTACGCAAAGGCTCTGCTCCGTGTCTATCCGTTCAACGACTGGTCAGGTGTTTATTCGGGTACTGCACAGCAGATAACTATAGCCGGTGATACTGAAGCTTCTGTTGTAGAGAATGTACGTCTCTATGTTGTTGATGAGAACAAGGTCTTTGTATATGCAGGTCTTATAGATGAGGACAGAAAGGATCGTGCGAATTATAAGATCAATCTCGAATTCATTCCGAATGAGAACGACCACACACGAGGAACTATAAAGTTCACATGTGACAATCCTCAGGTGAAATTTAAAGTTAACAAGGTGAAGGACGCTCATGGTAATGATACTGAAGAAGATGAAGTCACACGCTATACAGTAGTCGAGGAGATGGATGCCACACAGAACTATCTGTTGCACCGTTACGTGATGATACAGAATGTGAATTACACATTCACCGATTACGGAATGGTTCCGGGATATGAGATGTCTTACACAGTGAAGGGTTCTCTGACCGGTGAGCGTAAGATCAATACTCAGGAGCCTGATCCTCAGCATGCTATCGATTGGGATTAAACTGATAATTCTTTCATAAAAACACTTTCAATCTCTCTCCGCATTTTGCGGGGAGAGATTTTTTTATTATGCCGCATGTGACAGTCACTGTTCTCATCCGGCTTTTTTCCGTATACAGAATCATTACGAATGCCGGAGCCGCCATTAGGTCCTGACGCATGAAGCCTCCGTCCTTCCCCCGCTGACAAACCAAAGTAGAGACGCAAAATCTTGCGTCTCCAGTCCAGCCCGTAGCAGTATGCTTATGCAATAATTTGCCGCCAACAAATGCGTTCCTTGCGTCTCACAAGCACCCCATAGCAATAAACACCTGCAATAATTTGCTGTCAATGAATGCAAACCTTGCTCGTGAGACGCAAAATTTTGCGTCTCTACAGGTTGACGCCATCATATTTGAACTTTATCATTGCATTGACGACAGGCTGACACCCTCATAGCGGTATCCTCAAACATCCGTAATGCCGTGTCAATGACATGGTTATATCGCTCTGATGATATATGTTTAAATACGCCGGAACAATTATTTTGCTATGAGTGAATATCGTGCGTGTATTTACAAATCTATGTATTTTGATACTGTCGGATATGTATTTTGATACCAATACGATAAAAAACACGAGAATGCACAGTGACGTTTGGGATATTTACTTAACTTTGTATAAGACAAGCTTCGGCTCGGCAGTGTCAAGTCCGGTAAAACTCCGTTTTCCCGTCTTGCCGTTGCGCTCGCCTTGCATTATCTTTGTATAAGACAAGCTGCACTCGGACAACTAAGAGCAAGCTCTCTTGCCGCTCGTTTGCATTATCTTTGTAAATGATGTTTAATTGCGGTGTCAGTACACGGGCGGTGATTTCTTGCAAGTTGCATTGCAATTTCTTACACTGCCGTTGCAAAGGTGACACGGTTTTGTTTGATTTATCTGAGACACACTAAAAACTGAAATATGAAAACATACGATATTCTTTTCTTATGCGACGTGATGTATGCCCCCGATGCCGGTGGGATATATCAGTCCCAGCCATCCCGCTTTAAGGACGCATTACATGTAACATACTGCGGGATGGGGAAGGAGAGCAATGTGACAGAACCTGATAATATACAGATACCGTATTGATAATAGACAAACGCTACATTAATAACAATCAGACACGATATTAACAACAAACAAACACGATATGATGAATTACAGACAGATGTTTTATTGTGCGGCACTCGCAATGCTTACTGCTTGCGGCACTGCCGACCGTAAAAGCGTGGGTACACTTATAGGAGCGTTGGATGACAATGCGTGGAAAAGCTCGGAATGGATTTCGGTGGTCAATGCCCCTGTCGTAACGGGTACGGTGAACGACGGAGCGCGCGCTGCCGACGGAGCCAGCTGGTTTGTCTCCACGGTCACCAACGAAGGAAAGGTGGAACGTGCCGAATGGATGACATCGGGACTCGGTGTATACGACCTGTATGTCAACGGAAAACTCGTCGGCAAGGAGGTTCTCAAGCCGGGTTTCACACATACGTTCAAGACGAAACGGTCGTTCACGTATGATGTCACCGATGCGTTCGACACCCGTAAAGGTGCCGTCAACCAGCTCTCCTCGCAGGTTACGCCCGGCTGGTGGGGCGACAAGATTGTCACTCCCGGCGGCAGTCAGGGCATGTTCGGCACCAAGTGTGCGTTCCGCGGAGTGCTGCGCGTCACGTATAAGGACGGAACAGTGCGCCTTTACGGAACAGACACCGACAACTGGAAAGCCGGTATAGCTGGACCGGTGAAGCATGCCGCCATCTTCGACGGTGAGGAGTATGACGCCCGCGCGGCACAGGGATTCCTTACGCCGGAGCTGCTCTCCAGACCTGAGATAAACCGGGAGTTCAAGGGACAGATACTGCCAGACAACGGAGCGGAGATATATATGCGCGACGACATCGCGCTCGCACCGGTGAAGATATACGTATGGCAGGACATAACGGGACAGGGTGACGACGCTTACGGCAAGGTGGTCGTAAAGAGAGAGTATGCCGACGGTGAGACCATTGAGGTCAATCCGGGTGAGAATCTTGTGGTGGACTTCGGTCAGAACGCCGCCGCTGTGCCCGATTTTCTCTTCCGGGCGAAGAAGGGGACAAAGCTGCATTGCATCACGTCGGAGCTGCTCAACGACGGCAACGGATTGAAGAGCAGGGGCATGGACGGACCTGAGGGGAGCGTTCACCGGCTCAATCTGCGCATACCAGACACAGGCATGATGCTCGACTACACCTTTGCCGGAGACGGCAAACCGGAATCCTACCGTCCTAAAAACACTTTCTTCGGCTACCGCTTCGTGTCAATCACCGTCACAGAGCCTGTCACCATCAGCAGGATACGCAGTGTCCCCGTCACGTCCATAGCCAAGGAAATGGAGACCGGACGCATCTCTACGGGCAACGAACTTGTGAACAGACTCATATCAAACACCTATTGGGGACAGCTCTCCAACTATCTTTCAGTGCCCACAGACTGCCCGCAGCGCAACGAGCGTCTGGGATGGATGGCGGACACGCAGGTGTTTGCCGAGACCGGAACATTCTTCGCCAACACAAGCCGTTTCTTCCATAAGTGGCTGCAGGACGTACGCGACACGCAGTCGCCCAAGGGCGGATATCCCAGCGTCGCGCCTTTCGCGCAGTACGGAGCGACCGAAGATGTGGACATGAACCGTCTCGGTTGGGCGGACGCCGGAGTCATTGTGCCATGGGTGGTATGGAAGCAGTTCGGCGACAGAAAGGTGGTGGACGATTCGTGGGAGTCCATGGAACGCTATGTCAACCATATCGCCGAGGCGAAGTATGACTTCAATACGCTTAAAGGAGAGAACGGAAACTATCAGTACGCAGACTGGCTCAGCTATGAGCCTTTGGAGAGTTGCAGCGGGAAGATATACGGTCCTGACGGTCTCAAACCGGAAGCCGTGGCATACTGGAACTACCTGAGCGCATGCTATTGGCTGATGGACGCTGACATGATGAGTGACATGGCAAGGGCTACCGGACGCGATGCCTCACGCTATGTGTCGATGGCTGGCGAGGCGCGCGAGTACATCCGATCGCAGTTCCTTACTGCCGACGGTGAGTTCAAGACCGAAATACTCAACACCATGCAGACTCCCGCGCTGTTCGCCCTGAAAAACAATATAGTGGAAGGAGCGGCAAAGGAACGCATGATAGAGCGTCTGCGCCGTAACTTCAAGGAGCATGGCAACTGCCTCCAGACAGGATTCTTGGGCACGTCCATACTTATGTCGACACTCACGGAGAACGGTATGGCAGACATGGCATACGAGCTTCTCCTCCAGCGCAAGAACCCGTCGTGGCTCTATTCCGTGGATAACGGTGCCACAACCATATGGGAACGCTGGAACAGTTATATGAAAGACTCCGGCATGGGACCGCAGGGCATGAACTCGTTCAATCATTACGCCTACGGCTGTGTGTGCGAATGGCTGTGGGAAACGGCTGCCGGCATAGCTGCCGACCCAGCCCGTCCGGGCTTCCGTCACATCATAATGCGCCCCGTGCCTGACCGCCGTTTGGGTCACCTCAACGCCGAATACCGTTCGGCTGCGGGACTGATAAAGAGTTCATGGAGGTATGACGGCGACATGTGGAAATGGACATTCACCATCCCGGAGGGAGCCACGGCGTCGGTGACGCTTCCCGGTGACACTGCGGCAAAGGAATATGGCGCGGGCACACATACGCTCAGCGTCAGGATGTGACGCCAATACCGCGTTTCCGTCGTGATGGCATGAACCAGTAGAGACGCAAAATCTTGCGTCTCCCGAGTAAGGTATGCATTTGTTGGCTGCAAATCATTGCATGCGTGTATTGCTATGTGCTGCTTGTGAGACGCAAGATTTTGCGTCTCTACTTGGCTGCCGCCATTGAGGATATGAGGAATGTATCATGGATGACATTCGCTTTTAATTAAAGTAGAGACGCAAAATTTTGCGTCTCCCGAGTAAGGTATGCATTTGTTGACAGCAAATTATTGCATGTGTATATAGCTATGGGTTGCTCGTGAGACGCAAGATTTTGCGTCTCTATTCAGGCTTTCCTGCGGAATTACTTTGATTTGCCATCCTTTTATTTTCAGCTTTCCGGCAGTAAAAAATTTTTACAGCTGAAAATCGTGAAATATAAAACGGAGGGACGGATGTTTATGTGTGATAATCGTGTTTATATACTTTTGTGCGGCGGCTCATCGCCTTTCGTCGTGCGAAAAAGGCTCTTCTGTCCTCCGAATGTCTTTTTCATCATGGCGGAACATGCCTCCCCGCATCCTCATAACGGCTCTTCCATATCCCCAAACATGCTCTTCCGTGCTACAGGAAAGCCCGTTCGGCATGCCCGGAAAGCCTCTTCCGCGTGACAGGAAATCACGCTTTTGCTCATGAAATGATATATGTCTTTGAACGTCAGACAGTTGCGTGAAACTCTGAAAATCCGCGTATTTCCGACCGGAAAACTGTTCCGACGTCTGCGCGGCGTTCTCGCGGAGTTGAGACTGGATGATAACGGAACATCGTTGGTATACATGCCGCGAAGCGTAAAAATATGCGTTACAGGCAAGTATGTGTGTGGAAGCGTCAAATTAAATGTATTTTTTATTTTGCGGTAAGCCCGATTTATATTATCTTTGTGGCATGAATGTATTGTGTGACATTCAGTCATCAACGTGCGATGGCATATTCTTGCGAAGCCTGTGGCTGCCTCTGGCTGTGGAAGGAGCGCAGACAGCGTACGCGCTTAAGCCGTAATAACCCGAAAATTCAATAATTATAATTACAATATGAGATTAAAACGCTTATTCACCGCTTTGTTTGCGCTGGCATCAATGAGTGTCGGTGCAGCCAACACTGCCGAGCCGGTAGACTACGTCAGCCCGCTCGTGGGAACACTGTCCAAATTCGAACTGTCCACCGGAAACACCTATCCGGCTATCGCCATGCCGTGGGGCATGAACTTCTGGATGCCTCAGACCGGCAAGATGGGTGACGGATGGGCATACGTTTACACCCATGACAAGATACGGGGATTCAAGCAGACCCACCAGCCAAGCCCGTGGATAAACGACTTCGGACAGTTCTCGGTGATGCCGGTTACGGGTGCTCCCGAGTTCGACCAGGACAAACGCGCATCTTGGTTCTCTCATAAGGCTGAGATAGCGAAGCCTTACTACTACCGCGTTTATCTCGCCGACCACGACGTGGTTGCCGAGATGGCTCCCACAGACCGTGCCGTAGCCATGCGCTTCACGTTCCCCGAGAGCGACAAGTCGTACATCGTTGTCGATGCGTTCGACAGGGGCTCATATGCCGAGATTATCCCGGAGCAGAACATGATTGTCGGTTACACCACACGCAACAGCGGCGGTGTGCCGGAGAACTTCAAGAACTACTTCGTCCTGAAGTTCGACAAGCCGTTCACATACAAGGCTGCCGTGGCTGACGGAAAGGTGGACGCGTCGCTTCTGAAGTCTGAGAGCAACCACTCGGGTGCCATCGTCGGCTTCAAGACAAAGCGTGGCGAGCAGGTCAACGTGCAGGTAGCCTCGTCGTTCATCAGCCCCGAGCAGGCTCTGCTAAACCTCAAGGAGCTGGGCGACGGCAACTTCGACCGCGTGAAGCAGCAGGGACGCGATCGCTGGAACGAGGTGCTTGGACGCATCGAGGTGGAGGACGACAACGTGGACCATCTGCGTACTTTCTACTCTTGCCTCTATCGTTCGGCGCTGTTCCCCCACAGCTTCTACGAGATGGACGCCAACGGTCAGCCCATACACTACAGCCCGCACAACGGCAAGGTGCTGCCCGGTTATCTCTACACCGGAACGGGTTTCTGGGACACATTCCGCTGTCTCTTCCCGCTGCTCAACCTTGTCTATCCTTCTGTGAACGAGAAGATGCAGGCAGGTTTTGTCAATGTCTATAAGGAAAGCGGATTCCTTCCCGAATGGTCAAGCCCCGGTCACAGAGGCTGTATGGTGGGCAACAACTCGGCTTCCGTGGTTGCCGACGCCTATCTGAAGGGTCTGCGCGGCTTCGACGCAGAGACTATGTGGGAGGCTGTGAAGCACGGTGCCAACGCCGTTCACCCGCAGGTGTCGTCCACAGGACGTCTCGGCTTCGAATACTACAACAAGCTTGGCTATGTGCCTTACGACGTTAAGATAAACGAGAACGTTGCCCGCACGCTCGAATATGCCTACGACGACTGGTGCATATACAAGTTCGGCAAGGCTCTGGGCAAGTCTGACAAGGAACTGAAACCGTTCCTCAACCACGCCTTCAACTACAAGAACGTGTTCGACAAGGAGACAAACCTCATGCGCGGACGCAACAAGGACGGCAAGTTCCAGACACCGTTCAGCCCGCTGAAGTGGGGCGACGCCTTCACCGAGGGCAACTCATGGCACTACACGTGGTCGGTGTTCCACGACCCGCAGGGACTCATCGACCTGATGGGAGGCAAGGCTACGTTCAACGCCATGCTCGACTCAGTGTTCAATGTTCCGCCATTGTTCGACGACAGCTACTACGGAGGCGTCATCCACGAGATACGCGAGATGCAGATAATGAACATGGGCAACTACGCCCACGGCAACCAGCCCATACAGCACATGATATATCTCTACGGCTATTCGGGTGAGCCTTGGAAGACCCAGTATTGGATACGCGAGGTGATGGACAAGCTCTATAACGCCAACCCCGACGGATACTGCGGTGACGAGGACAACGGTCAGACCTCCGCATGGTATGTGTTCTCCGCAATGGGATTCTATCCCGTATGTCCGGGTTCCAACGAGTATGTGCTCGGAACTCCGTACTTCGACAAGGTGACCCTCCATCTGGAGAACGGCAAGACCATGACAATCACAGCCGAGGACAACAGTGCCGACAACCGCTACATACAGGCGATGAAGCTCAACGGCATGGGTTACGGCAAGAACTACCTGACACATGAAGACCTGCTCAAGGGCGGAAGCATTGTCTACACGATGGGTTCCACACCAAACAAGGCACGTGGTACGGCAGACAGCGACGCTCCTTACTCTTTCTCTAAAGAACTGGCAAAGAGCAAGAAAAAGAAGTGATATAAGGTATAGAAAACAATATCGGAGGGGTAGGGAAGACGTATCGCTTCCCGCCCCTCCGTTTTTTTATGACAGATTCTGCAATTTTCAAATGGAAGTTAATACCATATAATAAATAAAAACTTTTACAATCATGAAGAAAACAATCCTTTTGTTTGCGGCGGCACTGCTCGTTACGGGCGTGAGAGCGGCAGACGACCTGACACTGAAATCGCCCGACGGCACTGTGAAGGTGAGCGTCGCGTTGGGCGACAGAATGACCTACACGGTAAGCATCGACGGCAACACGGTGCTCACAGACTGCGAGATGGCTATGAACATGGGCGGCAGGCAGATGGGCGTGAAGCCTAAGCTGAAGAAAGTGAGACGCGCTTCGGTGAACGAAAACCTGAAGCGTGAGGTGCCGATAAAGAACGCCATGGTGAAAAACCATTACAACGCAATGACTCTGAGCATGTCGGGCAATTATGCGGTGGAGTTCAGGGCTTTCGACAACGGAGTGGCATACCGCTTCGTGACAGACGTAAAGGGAACGGCAGACGTGACGGGCGAGACGTTCAGGATAGCTTTCCCGGGCGACTATACGGCGCATGTGTCGTTCACTGACGGCTTCAAGACCTCTTATGAAAATCCTTACAGCCATCTGAAGACACGCGACTTCAAGCCGTCGGACAAGATGATATACTTCCCCGTGCTTGTGAGTACGGACAAGAACTATAAGATTCTCATCTCCGAGGCTGACCTCAGAGACTATCCGTGCATGTTCCTCAAGGGCACGGGCGAGAACGGTATGAGCGCGGTGTTCCCGAAGGTTCCGCTTGAGTTCGGTGAGGACGGAGACCGCAGCCAGAAGATTCTGAAGGAGGCTGACTATATCGCCCGCACGCAGGGCAGGCGTTCGTTCCCGTGGCGTTACTTCGTCATCTCCAGACAGGACAGGGACATCCTTGCCAACGAGATGACCTACGTGCTGTCCTCTCCGTGCGAGCTGAAGGACTGCAGCTGGATAAAGCCGGGTCAGGTGAGCTGGGACTGGTGGAACCATAAGATGATTTGGGGCGTGGATTTCAAGGCTGGCATCAACAACGACACGTACAAGTATTACATCGACTTCGCCTCCAAGTTCGGCATTCCGTACATCATCCTTGACGAGGGATGGGCACGCACGACGCGCGACCCGTTCAATTCCATCGACGCCATCGACATCCCCGAACTCGTGGCTTACGGCAAGAGCCGCAACGTGGGACTCATTCTGTGGCTGCCGTGGCTCACTGTCGAGAACAACATGGACCTCTTCAAGCGTTATGCCGAGTGGGGTATACCGGGCGTGAAGATAGACTTCATGGACCGTAGTGACCAGTGGATGGTCAACTTCTATGAGAGAGTGATAAAGGAGGCTGCCAAATATAATATGGTGGTTGACTTCCACGGTTCGTTCAAGCCTGCCGGACTGGAGCGCAGATATCCTAACCTCCTGTCGTACGAGGGAGTGCGCGGAATGGACGAAAGGCGTGACGGATATCGACGGGACATTCTCCATACCCGTCAGGGGTACGGCACAGCTCACCGTCTCATACGTCGGCTATGAGCCGACAACAGTGACCGTTACCAGTGGCCAGCTGGTCGATATCTGCCTGAGCTACGACAGCAACCAGCTGGAGGAGGTGGTTGTCTGTGGCTTTGGGGCGTCAACGAGCAAGTTCTCTGCTCCCGTCATCAAGAGGGATGCCGAGGTGAAGTTTGAGGACAGGGACTATTCCGCTACCCGGGAGATGAGCCGACGCTCGACAAGCAAACAAGGAAGACTAGCTGAGAATGGTGCAGAGGGCTTGGCGCACGTGCGCCGCAACTTCCGCACCCTCGCCCTCTGGGCCCCCGCCACGGCGACCGGGAGCGACGGTAGTGCCACGTTTCATTTCACCATGCCCGACAATGTCACTACATGGCGGCTGCAGGGCCTCGTCCACGACCGCGAGGGTGCCGTAGCCTCGCTCGACACCACAGTGCTGTCTCGCCAGACGCTGATGGTGACCGACAACCTGCCGCGCTTCCTCCGCCAGGGCGACGAGACACAGCTGCCGCTCACGGTGAGCAACATGGGCGAGCGTCAGCTCAAGGGGACGCTCGCCGTACAGGCCGTCGGCAAGGGGAAGACGCTGACGGACAAGGCCTACAAGTTCAGCTTGCAGCCGTCCGCATTGAAGGCCTTCACCACTCCGCTTCATGTGCCAGCCGACAGTCTGCTGCAAGCTATCACGGTGCGTGCCACCGCCTCTGCGCGCGATCACGGCGACACGATGGAAAGGACGATACCCATCGCCTCCGGCAAGGAGCGCGTACCTGAGATAAAGACGGTCAGCCGCCCTGCCGCCAAGGCCATCCGCGAGGCCTTGGGCGAGATGGACTCGGTGAGGGGCAACGACGCGCTGTCGCTGGCCGCAAAAATATACATGGCCTACAAGCTGGGCGAGCTGGACGACGATGACGACGATGACGAGCCGTCTAAAAGCCACGTCGCGCCCTTGGGCTCCCTGCAGCGGCTCCAGCACCATGACGGCACCTTCGCCTGGTGGCCGGGGATGCCCACGAGCCGCATTGTCACGGTGACCGTGGCGGAGATGCTGGCCCCGTTGGTGGGAAACTATCATGAAGTGGCCTATCTGCTGCGACCCACGAGGGCAAAGTTGGCGGCATGGCTCGCCGAAGATGCCCGCCAGCTGGAGAAAAAAGGTGTGGCAGCATGCGACTTAGAAGAGGCCTACCATATTCTCTATGCGCTGTCGCTCATGCCCGCCCCGCTACCTGCGGAAGCAAAGGCGGCTCGGAAGACGCTGCTGGACTATGCCGAGAGTCATGGTGCTGACCTCACCATCCTCGGCAAGGCCCGCGTGGCCACAGCCTTGAGCCTCGACGGGCGGCGTGAGGCCGCACGCGGCATGATGGAGAGCCTCGGCCAGTATGCCGTCACCACCGCTGACCGCGGCACTTACTTCGACACGCCGAAGGCCTATTACAGCTGGCGCGACTATAAGATTCCTACGGTGACAGCGGCCATCCACGCCTTGTCGCTCATCGCCCCGGCCGACACCACCCTGCTCATGGGCATGAAGAGGTGGCTGGTGGAAGAGAAGAAAACACAGCGGTGGGACACGCCGCTGGTGACGGTCGATGCCGTCGAGGCCTTCCTCACAGGCCCCATGCCAAAAAAGGTGGCATGGCCCGTGGTGACAGGCTGGCACGAGGCCGAGGCCTCCGCCCTGGCCGACGAGAGCCGGGGCTTCAGCGTGAGCCGTACCATAGAACCTACCGACAGCCTGCACCGCTGCCTCCGCATGGGCAACCGCGTAAGAGTGGTCATCAAGGTGCATGCCGACCGTGACTGTGACTTCGTGCGCGTCACCGACCACCGTCCGGCCTGTCTCATGCCCGTCAGTCAGCTTTCAGGCTACGACTGGCGGCTGGGCTGCTATGTGCGTCCGATGGACGAGCAGACCGACTACTATTTCGAGACCCTGCCCAAAGGCGACTACACACTGACAACCGACTATATCCTCGACCGCCCCGGCAACTACCATGCGGGCGCCGTGAAGGTAGAGTGCGAGTATAACTCGGCCTTCATGGGCCGTTCTACACCAAATACAAGAATAGCCATCAGCGAGGATAATTTGCATTAGGTCTCTTTTTTATATATAGCACATTTTTAGACGACGAACTTTCTTTTTCAACTTTTTTCTATATCTTTGCACCAGTTCTTATTATTAATCATGCAAGGATATGAAAAATGTAAAAACTATCCTCTTTACCGCAATGGCTTCCATGATGTTAGCCTCTTGCGGTACAACGTCGACGGTGCCTATCACCGGCAGGAAGCATAACCTCCTCGTTACGGACGCTCAGGTGCTTAGCCTCAGCAACCAGCAGTATTCTGAGTTTATGAAGACTGCAAAAGTCTCTACGAATGCTACTAACACCGCTATGGTGAAGCGTGTGGGGCAGAGACTGGCCAACGCCGTAGAGACATATCTCAGAAACAATGGTATGTCCTCAGAAATTCAGAACTTCTCATGGGAGTTCAACCTTGTGCAGAATAAGGAAGCAAATGCCTTCTGTATGCCTGGTGGAAAGATCGTCGTCTATGAAGGTCTGCTGCCCATCACCCAGAATGAAGCTTCTTTGGCCATCGTCCTCGGCCACGAGATTGCCCATGCTGTAGCCAAGCACTCCGCTGAGCAGATGTCGAAGAAACTTCGCCAGCAGTATGGCACACAGATAGGCAGCGCCGTCGTCGGCACGCTCTTTGGCTCTGACGCAGCAAGCATCGGCACCGCCATCGCACAGCAAGGCTTCGACCTGGCCAATCTGAAATACAGCCGTGATGATGAGACGGAGGCTGACCACATGGGACTCATCTTCGCCGCCATGGCCGGCTACGACCCACAGGTGGCCATCTCCTTCTGGCAGCGTATGTCGTCAGCCTCTGGCAGCAGCCAGAGCGACTTCCTTAGCGACCACCCCTCTGACGCTAAACGTATTGCAGCACTGAAGCAGGAAATGCCTGAGGCACTGAAATATTATGCTGCTTCAGGATACGCTAAACAGACAACGACAAGTACGACCAAGAAGACAACAACAAGGAAGACTTCTACAAGAAAGAGAAGATAAAACTTTGCAGTAAAAGAAAAAAGGCGGCTCCCGCACGGGAGCCGCCTTTTTAGTTATCATTCAAATCCGATGGCCGGATGCCATCGGAAGAATCATCAGTTAGAAGAAGAGGTAACGATTGTCAACAACGTTGGCCTTGATGTAGAGCTCGTTCATGAAGTTGCCAGCATACTGCATAGCCTTCTGACGGAGCTTAGCCTCCTCCTGAGCCTCATTGAACTTAGAAGCATTCTTTGTACGCTTCACCACCTGGAACTGGTAGACACCAGCCAGACCCTTGACAGGATGCGAAGAGAAAGCACCTGGCTTGGTGACATAAACCGCACCACTGAGCGCAGGCTCGCTGGCACCGGTGGCAGCCACAAAGACGGGAGCTGCGAAGGTAATCTGATTGACGGTGGATATAGTAGCGCCCTTAGCCTTAGCAGCACCGATGCTCTTGACAGACTTGGCCTTTGCAATGAGCATCTCAGCCTTCTTGTCACGAATCACCTCTGCCTTGACCATCTCCCTGACCTGGGGATCGTCGAGGCTACGGTAGCCGACAGGATGTATCTTCTCGCAGATAACGAGAAGCAGGTTGTCGCCATTGTTTCCACACTCATACATAGGAGAAACCTCGCCCTCCTTGGCATCGAAGAGCCACTTCATAGCGTCGCGGGTAGAATGGATACCGGCGAGGTAATGCTGTGAAGTTGTGACATCATTAGCGGTCTCAACCTTATAGCCGTGCTTAGCAGCATTCTTCTCAATGTCAGAAGGTGTTGTGTTGGCACTAACGAAGGAGCTGAACTTATTGAAGATGGCAGCACGAGTATCCTTGGAGTAGTCGATAGTCTTCTTGATAACGGCAGCTGTGAACTTGTCAATCATATTCTTGCGGTCAAGAACCTGAAGAATTACATTGCCCTGTGTGAGTTGGATGTTCTTCAGCTCATTGGGAGCCATGGTCTGCAAGTTGTTGAGATAGTTCTTGGTGTCGTTGTCCATAGATGTGGTGTACTCGTACTGGCGAGTTGTCATCCACTGCTCAGAACCCTCCTGACCATACTTCTTAGCAATAGTAGCAAAGTCAGCACCTGCCTTCAGCGCATTGTAGATAGAGTCAGCACGCTGATGAGCCTCATCAGGAGTTGTACCGGCCACCTGGATAGCACGGAACTTGACAGAGTCAGGAAGCTCCTGCTTAGCAATGAGTTTGATGATATTGAGGGTGTTATCAGCCTTATTCTCCACAGGACCGAAGACCTGTCCCACTGCCATAGAGTCAATCTTAGCGGCAATGTCAGTCGGAAAAGCCTCCTTGCCGACGGGAATACCGACATAAGGCACTTCAGAAGTGCTCTTGCGCACAACCTCGGCAGGGTCAGCAGCAGAGGCCAGACTCTTGGCATAGCCACGGAACTGCTTCTGAAGAGCAGCACGGTCAGCAGCAGAAGCCTTAATCTGCACATCGACATACTTGATGTCGCGGCTCTCCACGAACTGCTGGAAGCGAGGCTTCATCTCGTCGTACTTAGCCTTGAGGTCGCTGTCGGTAATCTTCACCTTAGCATCCTGCACAGAGGAGTAAGGATAAGAAGCCAGCTGAATCTGGCTCTCCTCACTCTCCTCCTTGAAGGCTTGCTTAGCCTCGATAGGGTTGGAAAGGAAGCAATGAGCCAAGAGGCCATTGTATTTCTGGATAAGGAGTTGCTGACGAAGGCTCTTCTCTATGTAGTTCCAATATTTGTAGATAGCCTCATACTGATCAGCAGCTTGAGGATTGGAAGTCTTGATCTGGTTGTACTGAGCCAAGAACTGCTTGAGCTGGTTGGCATCGAAGCGGCCTGTCTGACGGTTAACAAACGGAGTAGAAAGAAGCATCTGGTTGGTGCCCTGATTGAGGACGTTCTGCATCTCGCCGTCAGTGACGGTAAGGCCAAGCTTTTCGCACTCGTGCTCGATAATCTTGTACTGAACATAGTTCTGCCATACCTGATCACGGAGCTGGTTGAGCTGATCATCATTGAGATTGTCCTGACCCATGACCTTCATGGCGTCCTGCGCCTCGTCAACAAGACGTGCGAACTCGTCGTAATTAATTTTTTCACCTAAAACTTCACCGATCATCTGGCGCTGGTTATTGCGCGAGGATTCGCAAGAGCGGAATGCCTCTTCAGCGATGAAGGCAAAAAGACCGAGACCGATGATAATTATCAAGGTGACGCCTCGGCTTCTAATTTTTCCTAATGCTGCCATTTTTCGTTTTTATGTTTTTATTTTATCTTCTAAGCAATTTTGCCCGCAAATTTACGAATTATTCAACAATTACCCATATTTTTCAGGGAGAAAATACGCTTAATCTTTATTTTCAACAGAAAGCCTTACAAGTTCTATCTTAGTAGCCGTAGACTTCAATATCTTGAAACTAAATTTTCCTATCGTTATCACCTCGTTGAGCTTGGGGAAACTTTGGTATTCGTAAAGGATGAAACCACTGATGGTCATATACTCATCACTCTCAGGCAGATCAAGGCCGAACATGTCGTTAACCTTGTCTATCTCCATTCTGCCAGACAGGATAAAGCTGCCGTCAGTGAGCTTCTTTGCGATAAGGTTATTGCTGTCGTGCTCGTCTTGGATGTCGCCAAAGATTTCCTCGACGATATCCTCAAGCGAAACGAGCCCGCTCGTACCACCGAACTCGTCGACGACGACGCCCAAGCTTTTCTTCTGTTGCAGGAAGATACGCATGAGTTTCTGAGCCTGCATCGTTTCTGGAACAAACGGCATCTTGCGGATGGCGTCCTGCCAGCGGTCCGGCTTGCGGAACATCTCCTGACTGTGGATATAGCCAACGATGTGGTCGATGTCGCCTTTGAAAACGACAATTTTGGAGTTGCCGCTCTCGATGAACTTCTGCATAAGCTCCTCAGTGGAACAGTCGTCCATGTCAACGGCATTGATTTCCGTACGCGGAATCATACAGTCGCGGACCTTAATATCTGGGAAGTCGAGGGCATTTTGGAAAATCTTTACCTCGTCGCCCACATTCTGCTCCTTAGGGGTGTTCTCGATGGAGGATTGGACGAGGTAGTCGAGGTCCACCTTGGTAAAGCTGTCCTCAGATTCTTCCTTGTCTATCTTGATGCCTCCCATGCGCAACATGATGCGCGACAAGAATGTAGACAACTTACTGATAGGCCACAAGACAACATAGAAGACCGCCGCCATGGGGGCGAAAAACGACAAAAGCTTGTTGGGACTTGACTTAAAGAACGTCTTTGGCAGGAACTCTCCAGTAAAGAGCATGACAAGCGTGGAGAGGATGGTGTCGAAAGTGACCCTTGCCCCCGGCGGCATGCCTGCAAAGAGAGTAGAATCGAAAATCCGCGCAAAAAGAATACCATAGACGACAAGCACGATATTGTTGCCTACCAACATTGTGGAGACGAAACCATTGGGATGTCGATAAAAGAAGCTGATAAGTTTCTGTGAAAGGCCATTCTTCTCCTTATCCATCTCAGCAAGCATGCGGTTGCTCGAGACGAAGGCTATCTCCATGCCGGAGAAGAAGGCACTCAGCACCATAGTGATGAGAATTTCTATGATAGATGATATTTCAACTTGTTGCACAATGCTATTTGATGTTTTCTTTAGATTGACTGCCCACCCTGTTGCAGTCTTGAATAATTCTCTGTGAGGTAAATGTGGCTATTGCGAGACATTACGCTGCGGCAACGCCTTAGAGCGCTGGTGGAGTGCCGAACTGTCTTGGACAGCTTGAGCAGCATCAGAACCCGAGGTTGAACCACCATCGAAATCCTCACTTTGGAAAGAGCCCTTGGTATTAGTGACAATATAATGAGTCATGCGCTCGTCGGAACGGAAATAGGAGCCTTGCAACGTGCGCTCAGGAGTTACTAAACGCGAGAACACGTATGAATACAGCTCATGCTTAGACTCGTCCCAAAAAAGCTGCTCTGAAGCGAAACGCAGGCCATCCTTGGTGAGGATGCGCACACGCGAACGCAACTCCCAAAGGTGCTGCTGATCGAAGTAATAAGCAGTG
>OKRY01000017.1_pt1 | contig 87973 bp, 79 predicted proteins | sample 1601121 | NCBI WGS metagenome assembly OKRY01 (sample SAMEA3541546, study PRJEB24748) | human gut metagenome | biome: human gut; feature: human-associated habitat; material: faeces | place: China | collected 2012
ATTGAACGCACAAGACAATAACTTTTTCATCTGCCTTACCTCCATTCACGCTTATCGTGTATACACACCATATAACACGAAGATGTGTCATTTTTCAATATGCTCATCGAAATTTATCGCATTAAAATGTAATTTTTCTATGAACCAAAGGCGATTGAGCGATTTTTTCGGGGTTCAACGTACTTTGCATCAAAATACACCACTATTGATTTTTCTGTTTTGTGGGGTTTTCCACGTAATCGCAAATTACCGTACGTACTCAGTGGTAAACAGGGTCCATTATAATTATGGCGTGATTTTGTTGTTTCGAAATTATACGTGGTGCTATACTCATGAATAAGAAGATAAGAGGAATAGATACATGAACAGATATGAGATTTTTAGATCTTTAAAACATCTAGAAGAAAATGTGAGCCAACATGAATTAATTGGTGTTGCATATGGAGAAACAATAGATGATGCTGCTGATGAAATTGATGAATGTATAAAAGCAGATTTGGTTGCAGATGAAGACAATGTTTACACTGAATACAACGTGGATGTTAAACCTTTTGATCCAGCAGTACTGCAACTAGAACAATATGAGTATGCGGCTTCTGGAATACTATATCCTGCTGATTCTAATGCTCCTGAGAATATAATTCACGAGTATGGGATTAAGGAATTAAAATGTGAAAATTAGAATCATACAGAAATGAATCTGGAGATATTCACTTAGAATGTCTCTTTTTTTTGCTTGATTTCTAATTGAAAAGGCACAAAAAAAGAGCTAGCAGAAAGGGTTAAACGCCAGCTCTAGAAATAGGAAATGTTGGATGATTTACAAAGGTTATGATTTATGGCTCATCCAACAAAGCCTAGTATAACAGTGTGTTATGCATTTTTTCAACAACAACTTCAGCTTCCTGCTTAGTTTGGAATAACTTGAATTCAATTCAGTCATTTTTGTCGAAATGACTAAATTGAAACGGCTTTTTAGTCTAATTCTAGACTGCGTTACCCGTTTTTAGTTTTACCGTTTCAAGTGAGTATTACCCGTTCTTACTTTAACGGTTTGTGTTCTGTCTCGCTAAATGCACGGCTTAGTTTAACATCGACCTGCGGGCAGAATTTGCTAAATGCACGGCTTAGTTTCTATATGCACGTTATAGTTTAACGATGACATTTGAATTAGGATAGTTTTATCCTAATTTTTTTCTTTACAAGTGATATATACTGTTATACACTGTTATATAGAAGGTGATACAATGATTATTATCAATAATAGTTCAATGATTCCTATTTATGAACAGATTGTGAATCAAGTGAAACAAAATATTGTGGATGGTAAGTTAAAAGAAGGAGATGCTTTACCGAGTGTTCGTGGTCTATCAAAAGATTTAAAAATATCGGCTTTAACTGTTAAAAAAGCATATGACATTTTAGAAGCGGATGGCTTATGTAGAACGGTTCAAGGTAAGGGTTCGTTTGTGTTGGGGGTAAATCCTGGCTTGGTGCATGAGCAGCGTGTAGTTGAAATCCAAAAGGATTTAGAGAAGATACTGGATAAAGCGAAATCTTACGATTTATCAAAGGATGAAATTAGAGATTTATTTGAAATCTTGATGGAGGAATGAATATGCGATTTGTAAAGACATATAATGATTTTAAATTGGATTGTAAACTTGAATTAAAGCCAGGAACAATAACGGCTTTGATTGGTTGTAATGGCTCTGGCAAGACCACTTTGTTTAAATTGTATCTTGGTTTGATTGAAGATGATGATAAACATACAAATCAAGTGAATAAAGAAGAAATTGGTGTTGTGTGGAATGATTCGAGTTTTAGTTTGGTTTTAAATGTTCTTGAAATTAAAAAGATTCTAATGTATTCCTATAAACATTTTGATTGCGATTATTTTGATTTTATGCTTTCTCGATTTGAATTGGATCCAAAGAAACCATTAAAAGAATATTCTACAGGTATGCTTTCAAAACTGAAGATCATTATTGCAACAAGTCTTCATGCGAAAACTTTATTGTTGGATGAGCCAACGAGTGGTTTAGATGTGATTGCACGAAATGAAGTATTAGATTTGTTGCGGGATTATATGGAACAAAATGAAGAGACTTCTATACTAATTAGTTCACATATCGCAAGTGATTTAGAGGGTTTGTGTGATGAATTCTATTTCATTGAAAAAGGAAAGATTATTCTTTGTGAACAAGATTTAGAATCTTATGCACTATTAAAGGGTGCTGATGAAACTGTGGATTTAAGCTATGCATTAAAAAAAATAGGTTTGACGTATCTTACAAATGAAAGACAATTTTATGTAGAAAACTATCCAAATCTAGTCATTGAAAAAGCACATATTGATGATTTGATGGAATATATGATCAAGGGGGAAACTGTATGAAGGGATTGTTAGTCAAAGATTTCTTGTTGATGATGAAAAGTAAGAAAGTCATATTGTTTATGTTGTTCATTGGAATCATTGGTGGGATAAATGATATTTCATTTGCGACAGGCTATATTTTGATGGTTCTTGCGATATTAAGCTTATCTACAATTTCGTATGATGAAGCCAATCACGGCTTAAAGACTTTGTTTACGTTACCTATTTCTAAATCAGATTATGTGAAAGAAAAATATTTGTTTTCTTTGATGATTACAGGGATTGGTTTTGTGTTTGTCACAATATTAGGTTGTTTTAGTAAAAGTGGCTTCATGGAAACACTTATAATCTTATCAACAGCTTTGTTGTTGTTAGCTCTATCTTTGCCGTTTCAATTAAAGGAAGGCAACGAAAAAGGAAGAATTGTATTGTTTGTGGTTGTGTTTGGATGTACCTTCTTATTCGCCTTCTTAAATCAATTTATTCCCAAATTCTTTGAATCGATTGAATCGTTATTAAACACATTAGATCCTACAATATTTAGTGTAGGTTTATTGATTACAAGTATTATTCTATATATTATTTCTATGATGGTTTCAATTCGTATATACAATAAGAAGATTGTTGATTAACGAACTAATTTATCTACAATACTGTTGATGATATTCGCAATCTCTTCACAAGATTCAATACATCCTGCATCGATCCATTGTTGAATCGTGGCTAGAGATCCAAAAAGGATGTAGTTTTTGATGTATGGATCGTTTTGTGAGACTTGTTCAAGTTGATTGTTGATGGAATCGAGTGCTAGAACTTGTTTAGGAAATTCATTGTCGACATTGCATTCAAAAAAGATTTTGATGGTTTCTTGATTGGATTTTAAAAATTGGAGCAATTGGATAAAAGAAGTTTCTTTTGGCTGATCATTTAATTTTTCATTGATCAATTGAATGACTTCTTGCTCCATTTCTTTAATGACATCATATTGACTACCATAATATTTATAGAAGGTGGAACGATTGATATCGGCCTTTTCACATAAGCTAGAAATGGTAATCTTATTGATGTCTTTTTCTTTTAGACATTCGAATAAAGCTTCTCGAATACATCTTTTCGTCATTTGTATTTTTCTATTCATAATCAACACCTGTTGCTTTCGTAACAATATGTTAAAATCAGTCGATTGAAAAATCAAGAGATAATTTTTTATAATTAACTCAAATGGAGGGCTATTTATGCTTCAATGTAAAAATATTATGAAAGATTATGTTTCAGGAGATGAAATTGTACATGCATTAAAAGGTGTATCACTTTCTTTTCGTGAACATGAATTTGTTTCAATACTTGGACAGAGTGGATGTGGTAAGACTACATTTCTAAATATTATTGGTGGTTTGGATCATTATACTTCTGGTGATTTAATTATCAATGGAAAAAGTACAAAGGATTATAGTGATAAAGACTGGGATACATATCGTAATCATCAGGTTGGTTTTGTGTTTCAATCTTATAATCTGATCATGCATCAAAGTGTTTTAAGTAATGTAGAGTTAGCTTTAACACTAACGGGAGTAAATAAGGAAGAGAGAAGAAAAAGAGCCATTGAGGCTTTAAATAAGGTGGGCTTATCGGATCAAATTCATAAAAAGCCAACCCAGATGTCGGGCGGACAAATGCAGCGTGTGGCGATTGCTCGTGCTATTGTCAATAATCCAGATATTATTTTGGCCGATGAGCCAACCGGTGCTTTGGATAGTACAACAAGTGTGCAAATTATGGAGATCTTAAAGGAAATCTCTAAAGATAAGCTTGTCATTATGGTTACTCATAATCCGCAATTGGCAGATGAATATTCGAGTCGAATTATTCGCTTAAAGGATGGTTCTTTAGTATCGGATTCCCATCCTTTTAATGAACAAGAAATGAATGTGGATACGAGTGTGTTAAAAAGACCTGGCATGTCTTTTAAAATGGCTTGTTCATTAAGTTTAAATAATTTAATGACAAAAAAGGCACGTACATTTTTAACATCTTTTGCCGGAAGCATTGGCATTATTGGAATTGCTTTGATCATGTCATTATCGCATGGTATGCAGTCGTATATTGATCAAATGGAAAATGATACCATGGCCAGTTATCCGATTGAGATTCAGGCTAATTCAAGTGATATGTCTACATTAATGACAACGATGATGGGCATGAAGAAAGAAAGCAAGGAACACAACGATTCTAAGATATATTCTCGTCCTTATGTGGAGGATGTATTAGAATCTTTATCGAGTTCAAAGAAGAATAATCTATCGGCTTTTAAATCGTATATTGAAAGTAATAAGGGAAAAGAATTTAGAAAGACGGCGAAGGCAATTGAGTATGATTATGATTTAAATCTTCAGGTTTATAATGAAAATACAGATTCTGGTTTAGTGCAGGTATCACCAAATGGTTTATTGGATAAACTAGGAATGTCAGATATGATGTCGATTCAATCGCAATTCATGGATTCAAGTGCTATGACTAATGATCAAGTATGGCTTTCTTTACCCGAATCGAAAAAACTTCGAGATGATGAATATCAGCTTGTCGAAGGTAAGTGGCCAACAAACTATAATGAGGTGGTTTTAGAGGTCGATGAAAATAATGAGATTACCGATTATGCACTGTATTCTTTGGGATTGTTAGATCAGGATGAATTGGTTAAGAATTATCAAAAGATTTTAAATGGAGAGACGGACAAGATTTCAAAGACAAACCTAGAATCGTATAGTGTGGATGATATCTTAAATTTGAAGTTTAGATTGGTTCTAAATAGCGATTTATATCAAAAGGTAAATGGTTTATGGATCAACCAAAGTGAAAATGAATCGTATATGCAGGATGTTGTTTCGAAGAGTCCTGAAATCAAGGTGGTTGGAATTATTAAGCCAAGTGAATCCACGGTTTCACAACCAACAATGGGTGGTGTGTATTATACAAAGGCTATGGAAGAGTATGTAACTTCTAAGACGGAGAATGCTCAAATTGTTCAAGAACAAAAATTGAATCCAAATATCAATATTTTTACACAGGCCGAATTTGCTTCAGGTCAAAAGATGAGCATGTCAAATCTTACAAATGAGCAGATGATGCATCTTTCAAGTATGTCGCAAGAAGAATTGATGAATTACATGAATACATATAATGAGAATATCAATGCGACATATGATTCAAATTTGACTAAACTTGGTGTTGTAGATTACTCAAATCCGACAAAGATTTCTTTATATGCTTCAAGTTTTGATGGAAAAGAAAAGCTGGGTGATTTGATTGCGGATTACAATAAGAAACAGACAAAGAGCAATGTGATCACATATAATGATTTTATTGGAACAATGTTAAGTTCAGTAACAAGTATTGTAAATATCATAAGTTATGTTTTGATTGCCTTTGTATCTGTATCACTCATTGTATCAAGCATCATGATTGGTATTATTACATATATTTCTGTATTGGAACGTACAAAAGAGATTGGTATCTTACGCTCCATTGGTGCCAGCAAGAAAGATATTACGCGTGTATTTAATGCAGAAACATTCATTATTGGATTGATCAGTGGTGTATTAGGTATATTAATTACTTTAGTATTGAATGTTCCAATTAGTGTGGTCGTAAAGAATATGACTGGTGTTTCGCATATTGCCAAGTTACCAGTCAATGGAGCTGTATTCTTGATTTTCATTGATTTAGTATTAACGATTCTTGCCGGATTGATTCCATCCAAGATTGCAAGTAAAAAAGATCCTGTAGAGGCGTTAAGAAGTGAGTAATCACTTCTTTTTTGGTATAATACCTGCGAGGTGATTTCATGATTCGAAAAGGAACGATTGAAGATGCAGAAATATTATCTAAGGTAGAAGCAACTTGTTTTTTGCCCAATGAAGCAGCGACTTCAAAAGAGATTCAAGAAAGATTAAATGTATATGCGAATCATTTTCTTTTATTGTTTGAAAAAAATCAATTGATTAGTTTTATCGATGGCTTTTGTACAAACCAAAGAGATTTAACGGATGAAATGTATAGTGATACCTCGATGCATGATGAAGATGGTGACTGGCAAATGATATTTGGATTAAATACTCTTCCTAGCTATCAAAGACAGGGTTATGCCGCTAAAATCATGTGTGCGATGATTGATTTGGCTAGACAAGAAAAGCGAAAAGGATTAGTGTTAACTTGTAAAGATAGATTGGTGCCTTACTATAGTAAGTTTGGATTTAAAAATGAGGGTGTATCCTCAAGTGTTCATGGTGGTGTAGTTTGGTATCAGATGCGATTGGAGTTTTAAGTATGAATATAATAAATATGGTGAAGAAATATCAGAAGAAAAAAGCGAAAAAAGCCGCAAAAGAAGAATTGAAACAGATGATTCCTACGTTAAGAAGTGCATTGAATGAAGTGACTTCTGGTTTAGATGAATTAAATGGTCTTCTTAAAAAGATTACGCGTTCATGAAGTCAAAGATTTATTTAGCTATCGATTTAAAGTCTTTCTATGCTTCTTGCGAATGTGTATCTAGAGGATTGGATCCTTTAACTACAAATTTAGTTGTTGCGGATGCTTCTAGAACAGAAAAAACGATTTGTTTGGCTGTATCGCCTTCTTTAAAGCAGTATGGAATTGGTGGAAGGTGTCGTTTGTTTGAGGTGAATCAAAAGGTAAGAGATGTGAATGCCAAAAGGAAAAAGGGATTTTTGCGTTTTGATGGTAAATCGAGTGATGATGAAATTTTAAAGCAGAATCCTAGATTTGAAGTCGATTTTATAGTTGCACCGCCTAGAATGAAATATTATTTGGATATCAGTACACAAATTTATAATATCTATTTGAAATATGTTTCAAGTCAGGATATTCATGTATATTCTATTGATGAAGTGTTTATTGATGCAACGCCATATTTAAATACGTATCAATTAACACCCAAAGAGTTCGCAATGAAAATGATTTTAGATATTTATGAGACTACTGGCATCACGGCTACGGCAGGTATTGGTACGAATTTATATCTTGCCAAGGTGGCAATGGATATTGTGGCCAAACATAAAGATCCAGATGAAAATGGGGTTCGTGTTGCGGCTTTAAATGAATATAGGTATCGTAAATTGTTGTGGAATCATAAGCCTTTGACTGATTTTTGGCGTGTTGGAAAAGGGTATGAGAAAAGATTGCATAAACTAGGTATTGATACCATGGGTAAGCTTTGTGCCTTTAGCTTAGAACATGAGGATGTTTTGTTTAAAACATTTGGTGTAAATGCCGAACTATTGATTGATCATGCCTGGGGGTATGAGCCTTGTACAATGGAAGATATTAAGGCGTATAAACCGGAAAAGAATAGTATAGGTTCGGGTCAGGTCTTATCTTGTGGATATGAAAAAGAAAAGGCTAAGATTTTAGTAAAGGAAATGGTGGAATCTTTAGCTTTAAGTTTGGTTGATAAGCAATTGGTGACAAATAAAGTGGTTCTTACAATTGGTTATGAAACAAATGAAGCATATACAGGCGAAACGATGGTTGATTTTTATGGGAGAGTCTTGCCGAAAAGCCTAAATAAAATTGTTCGTTTGCCTCAAAAGACAAATGCGAATTCAATTCTAATTCAAAATATATTGGATGTATATGATCGGTTTGTGGATCCGAGTTTATTGGTGCGAAGAATCAATGTGGCGGCTATTGAAGTGATAGATGAAAAGAATCGTGGTTTTGAACAGGTGGATTTATTTTCAAATGTGGATGAAGAAGAATTAAAGAAGGAAAATGATCTTCAAAAGGTGACTTTAAAAATAAAGAATAAGTATGGCAAAAATTCAATTTTAAAGGGAACGGATTTTGAGAAGGGTGCCAAGGCCAAAGAAAGAAATGAGCAGATTGGAGGGCATAAGGCATAATGGATGAAAGATGGTATACAATGGAACGTCCAACAAGCAAGTATCCAAAGATGTCTATGTCAGATCGTGCCGCTCAATTTGCACCTTTTGCAGCTTTAACAGGTCATAAAGAGGCGGTATTGGAGCAACAAAGAATAACTCAGACAAAACGTATTTTATCAAATGAAGAAAAGCTTGAAATCAATGAAAAGATTGTTGAGATGGTGAAATTGAAATCAAAATGTAGAATCACTTATTTTGAAAAGGATCAGAAAAAGTCTGGTGGAAAATATCATACAGCTACATATACTTTTAAAAGGTTGGATGAATTGAATAAAACTTTAATTTTTAAAGAAAATGTACAAATTCAAATTGATGATATCGTAGACATAGAATTATTGGGACAATGATGTTCCTTTTTCTTTTCGAAAATAAAAAAACAGCACATTGTGCTGCCTGATAGAGATTGCATTCCTAATTTAAAACAATTGTATTGTTGTCTTGTGAAGTTTATGCCTTTCAATCGTTTTAAATAGAATACTTGTTACTGGAAAGATGATATCTTTTATTATGGGATATCGAACATGAGTATCAGATAAAAATCTTCTGAATACATTTATAATTATAATTACAGTATAGAGTTTTGTCTTATGATAAATAGTCAAAAAATATAGATATATTATCATTTTTGGTTTATATTTAGTTTATGGAAAATAAATTGCACATTTTAAACGGATATACGGATGAATTGTTCCCAGTAAATATCTGTGTTGTTAGAAAATATAGTGATTTACCGATTGGTAGTGGCTTTAAGTCTTTGCATTGGCATGAAGATTTGCAGTTTGTACTTTGCACTAAGGGTTATGTCAATTACCAGGTGAATGGGATTGAGTACAAACTTAAAGAAAAAGAGGCATTATTTATTAATAAGGGTGCTTTGCATATGTCAAATGATATGAGTGAGGATGGAGAATATGTGACACTTACTTTTCCTGAAGAATTACTTTTTTTCTTTAAAGAGAGTCGAATGAAATATAAATATGTATGGCCTTATACGCGTATGGATTTTTTAAGGTGTTATGAAATCAAGGAAAAGAATCAGATTATTAAATGTTTGTATGATATTTATAATATTCATTTAAATGGTTCGGATATGTTTGAATATGATGTTTCTATTTTGATCACAATGATTTGGAGAGATTTGGTGAAAAGTTTATCTAAAATTGATTTTACCCCTAATAAAAAAGATATAGAAAGACAAGAACGAGTACAAGTGATGCTTGTATATATTCATACGCATTATGCAGATGAATTATCTTTAAAGGATATTGCAGATGCAGGGATGATGAGTATTGCGCAATGTAATCGTTGTTTTAATAAGATGTTAAATGTAACACCATATGAGTACTTAATTCAGTATCGATTACAGAAGGCAACAAATCTTTTAAAGGATGCAACGTTGAATGTAACGGAAATATCTGAGATTGTGGGTTTTAATAATGTAACACATTTTATTCAGGCGTTTAAAAAGGTATATGGCATATCACCAAAGAAATATCGAATGATGGAGGATCAAGATGAAAAGGGCAGTTGAAGAAATATTAAAATTTAATGAGGAAAGAGATTGGGATCAGTTTCATAATCCAGAAAATTTGGCTAAATCCATTAGTATTGAGGCAGGAGAATTGTTGGAATGCTTTCAATGGAATAATGAATATGATAAGCAACATGTTTGTGAAGAACTGGCAGATGTGATGAATTATTGTATTTTAATGGCCAATAAATTGGGTGTGGATATGGAAGAGATTTTATTGATGAAATTAGAACAAAATAAAAAGAAATATCCTGTAGAAAAGTGTAAAGCATCTTCTAAAAAGTACACAGAACTGATAAAATAAGGGTATGTTAGAAATCGAGCGATTACAATTCTTAGATTTATATAGTTTTGAACTACGATTGGATTATTTTGAGAAGATTCTAGAATATACGAGTTCTTCTTATTCTTTTTATTGGTTAGAGGCCATATTAAATGTAATGATTTATAAGGATACAATTGAATTTGATGAAATCTTGGATGAAATGATTTCTTTAGCCTATGAAGATGTGGTAGAAAAAGGGTATCACTTGGGTCCGTTGATTCATCAAAAGCGTACAAACGCATTGGAAAATGCGATTTTAAGCATTCAAAAGTATTTGCCTGAAAATTGTTCGAAACAAGAAATTATTATTTGTGTGAAACAACATGATGAAGATTTAAAGGAATATAAGAAATTATTGATCATGCAGACACCATATCGTTTATTATCGAGTTTTTTGGTGGATGTAGGTGGTAATGATCCAATTTGGAATCGGCCTAAGGACATTATAGAAACAATTAAAGATTATAATGAAAAATATAGACTTCCATATATCATTGAAAATGGCAGGGGTCTTAAAAGAAGAGTTGTTGTTCAACCAGAATGGAGAGATTTCTTAATGACAAATTATCGTGTCATTATGGAATGGGTCCATGATGAAAAGATCAAGTATCTAGAAAAACGTAAGATTGAAGAAAGTGCATCTTAGGATGTACTTTTTCTTTTTGTTAAAATAAAAACATGTCAAAAATAGTAAAATTCAAAATAAGTGTATATAAAGTGTATATTAATGATATATAAAATAAAAAAACTCCTTTATGTAAAGGAGTAATTGTTTAATGGTAGCGCGTACGGGATTCGAACCCGTGATACAGCCTTGAGAGGGCTGTGGCTTAACCGCTTGCCGAACGCGCCATGTGCTTAAATATTATAGCACAAAATAAAAGAGAAGTATAGACTTCTCTTACAATTCTGCAATCAAATCACATAAGTTTTTATAGGCTTTTTGAAAAGATTCTAGGTTTAATTTTTCTTCTGGAGTATGATAACCTTCGGCAATAGGTCCATATGTGATGATATCTAAATCTGGAATCAATCCTTTTAGAATACCGGTTTCCATACCGCCGTGGGATGCTTCTGTTTCCATTTCTACACCTTGTCTTTTTAAGATTTCTTTTAATGTATCTCTTAATGGACTGTTCGCTTCATAGTTCCAACCACAGAAGTTTGTATCTTCATGTCCAAATGCATGACATAATTTTGCAATCATTTTGATTTTATTTCCTAATTCATCTTTCATAGATTCTAATGGGGAACGAATGCAGAAAGCACATTTCACAACATTGTCTTCTGTTCTTAATTTACCTAAGTTAAGGGAAGCTAGAGTTAATCCTTCAATGGCCATCGATTTATGCTGTAAACCATTTGGTAGTAAGTAGTATAGTGTAATTAATTCATTTGTATCTTTTAAAGTAAAGGCTTTAGTGGCTTTTTCTGTTTCTTTCAATTGAATGTCGAGTTTACTATCACTAAATTCAAATTCTGTTTTTAGATCTTTTACGATAGAATCAATATTTGGTTTAATGTCTGAAACGAAAATTGCTTCTGCTTCTCTGGGAATCGCATTTTCTTTTAGACCACCATGTACAGATACGATTTGAAGATCTTTTAATGTTTGTAGGACTCTAAATAAGATTTTAATGGAGTTACCCTTTTCTTGATCAATGCAAGCACCTGAATGACCACCATCTAATCCTTTTACAGTAAGTTTGTAGGTTGGTTTATCAACTTCTTCAAAAGCACATGTTTTATTGACATAGGCATAGCGACCACCACTTGTTGTGGTACAAGTACTAATTTCACCACCCCCATCAAGACCAATCATCTTTTTGGCATTGAAGTATTCTTTCTTTAAATTAATAGATCCTAATAGACCTACTTCTTCTTGTACAGTAAATACACATTCTAGATTTGGATGTTTTAGAGTATCATCACTAAGAATGGCTAATATGTAGCTAACTCCAAATCCATCATCAGCACCTAATGTTGTTCCTTTCGCTTTTAACCATCCATCTTCAACATATAAATTTAAAGCATCGGTTTCAAAGTCAAAATCGACATCCTTGTTTTTTTCACATACCATGTCCATATGCGCCTGCAACATTACAGTATCGTGCTCTTTGTAGCCTGGTGTAGCATCTTTATAAATAATCACATTATTCATGTCATCACGAACATATTTAAAATTATGTTCCTTCGCAAAGCTTTCTACATAGTCTGCGATTTTTTCTTCATGAAAAGATCCATGAGGAATTTTTGAGATTTCTTCAAAATATTTGAAGATTGCAACATTTTCATCTAATACACTCATTGTTTGTACCTCCACTTGATTAAAGTTTAGTATAGTACAAAAAATGAGAGACGCAAGTCCCTCACTATTGAATATTGATATATCTTGTTTCTTCTTCATGCTTTACAGGTTTTGTAGGCAATAAGATAAATAATTCACCATTGTCAAAACGAGCTTTGATATCCTCTTGTTTGTAGCCTTCACCAATATAGAAAGAACGAGAATAAGTTCCAGTAAATCTTTCTTGACGAAGCACACGCGTATCTTCTTTGTTGATATTACGAGTAGCTGTGATCTTTAAGTAGCCATCTTTTAGTTCAATTTGAATATTTTCTTTTTGAATACCACAAACCTCCATGCAGATTTGATAATATCCATCCTTTTCATAAATGTCTGTTCTTAAAACAGTATTTGTATCTTGTTTTTTAGTATCATTGAAAAAGTCATCAAAATAATTTGGGTAATAGCGCATATTGAATCCTCCTTAGCACTTATATCTTTTAACTGCTAATATCATAGTACAATTGTTTGGCACAGTCAATAGCTGAGTGCTAATTATTTTGTCGCTTGTTACGAGTACACTTTTCTGCATCAATAGCTAAGACAAACATAAGTGCATCCAATGCATTTTCTGAATCTTTAACATCAATGACATAAGTATCTGTGAAATTAAATATTTCTTTACAAATAATCGCTACAGTATCATAGCTTTCATCCACAATTGTATAATTCCATTCAGTAAGAGTTCCATCAATATGCCATCCGTTATAGTCAATATTATAATGTGGGATAAAGAAAGATAATTCTTTCGATAGACATCCTATATATTCATTATTCTTATAGATTTCAAATTTAGGAAGAAGAGTTATCACTTTTTCTAATACAGTACCCACTTCATTTCCATTTTGATCATAAATGACTAGTTTATGTCCCCAAGAAAGTTTTCCTTCGACTTGATATATGACCTGACCATCTTCGTTGTATATATCATAACTATCAAACCAGGAAAAGAATCGTTGCTTAAATAATAGTTTCATAATTTCACCACCATCCCAATTATAGCATTGAATATATTTAAGGTTTATTTAAGTTTTAATATATATACTCATTAACGAAATAGGTGATTATACTTTTCATGCCCTTAGAATAATCATGCCTATTTCTTTTTTTTGACAATTTTTAAAATCTTAAGAAAACTTAAGGAAATCTTAAGGAGAACATAATAAAATATATCCGAGGTGAATTTGTTATGAAGAAAAGACTCGGAAACATATTGATATTTGTATTGATTATAGGCCTTACGATTGGATATGGAATCTATAAAGACAATCAATCAAAAGTTACAGTCAATAAAATCTATACGACTCAGTTTCAAGAGCAGGCATTATCAGATTTAGAAGATGAAAAAGGAAATGGAAATTATACACTTCAAAATATGTTTATGAAATACAATCCATTTTCAACCAATACACAATCAATGTATGTTTATTTTAATACATCTAAAGTAGCTAAAATTACATATACAGTAAGTTGCAGCGATTATGCAGATTTTACAGCTACGGCATATCAAGCTAAAACCTATCAGAAGGAACATGAGTTTCAATTGATTGGTTTGATTCCAAATTGTACAAATACCATCACAATTACAGCTACTTATAAGGATGGTACAAGTCAAAGCATAAGTACAAATTATACAATGGGATCACTTTTAGACGATGAAGATATACAACTTAAACAAGTGTCTGGTTCTAAACAAGACTTAGGCAATGGTTTATATACACTATTAGGAAATGATGCCGATGATCAAGATTTTGTCTATATGTATGATACAAATGGTATCTTACGATCAGAAATACCGATTATTGGATGTCGTTCTCATCGTATGTTGATGCAAAATCAAACATTATATATGAGTATATCAACACATCGAATGGCAGCTATTAATCATTTAGGTAGGATTGAACATATCTATGATTTAGGTAACTATATAGTTCATCACGATTATCAATTTGATCAGAATGGAAATTTGATTTTATTAGCCACAAATGAAGAAAAGAATAGTGTAGAAGACTGCATTATTAAATTGGATGTAGAAACTGAAGAAGTAAGTGAATTGTTGGATTTAGAAGATTTGTTTAAAAGCTACAAAGAGAGTACGGATCATAAAGAAGGTACAAAATGGGATTGGATGCATATCAATACACTTCAATATTTAGATGATGATAGTGTTATTCTTTCTTCTCGAGAAACAAGTTCGATCCTTAAAATCAAAGATGTAAGCACAAATCCAAGTATTGATTATATTATTGGAAATGAAGATTTCTGGAAAGATACGGATTATACAGAATATCTATATACAAAAGTAGGTGATTTCTTGACAAGTGGAGGACAACATACTGTAACCTATATGGAAGATAATTCGCTTGAATCTGGTCAGTATTATCTATACATGTTTGACAACAACTTTGGTTATTCGAAGACAAGAAAAGACTATGATTGGACGGCAAATGAAGGAATTCAAACAAGTATTACAGAAGGTACAACATCGTATTATTATCAATATTTAGTGGATGAAAATGAAGGTACATATACATTGGCCAATTCGTTTGAAGTTCCATTTAGTGCCTATGTATCCAGTGCACAAAATCTAGGTGGGCACATTGTCGTAGATTCAGGAATTGCAGGACTATTATCCATTTATGATATGGATGGAAATTTAGAGCAACAATTCAGTATAAAGAAAAATAATCGATTTATTTATCGAATCTATTATTATGATTATAAAGGATATTATTTTAGTTAGAGAGCAATCTCTAACTTTTTTAAGCCAATTTTAAGTGTTGTTTCGTATGTTTATGTTATGACATATAAAGAATTTTATGGATCTGACTATGATCAGTTTAAGAAAGTACTCGATTCTGTTTTAAATACGATTGAATTGAGTTCATTAGCTTGTATACAATATACAACTTCTAGGATCAAATCGCCGGAAAGTGTTTTAAAAAAGATTGGCAATAACTATGCATTGCTTCATGACATTATTGGCGTTCGCATCATTTGTTCATTTGTGGATGAAATCTATGAAGTAAAAGATTGGATCAATTCCAGTTTTGAAGTGGTGCAAGTAAGAGACTATTTAAGACATCCCAAACCAAGTGGATATCGAAGTCTACATGTGATTATTAAAGTAGATGGATGTTTAGTTGAAATTCAGGTGCGAACGATTGCACTTGATTTTTGGGCAAATCTAGAACATCAAATTCATTATAAGAAAGATATTGAAGATGAAAAATTGATTCGTAGTGAGTTAAAACGATGTGCCGATGAAATTGCTTCTTTAGATTTATCATTTCAAACAATTAAAGATAGAATTGAGGGTTAATATGCGATTATTGATTGCGGATGATGAAGAAAATTTGGCTCAAGCATTAAAAGCGGTTTTAGAAGATGCGGGCTATAATTGCGATGTGTGTTTTGATGGAAAGAGTGCCATTCGTTTGATTTCTCAAGAAATTTATGATGGATTGATCTTAGATATTATGATGCCAGAAAAGAATGGGTATGAAGTATTGTCTATTATACGAAAGAAGAAAATAGATATTCCTGTATTACTTTTAAGTGCATTAAATGAAGTGGATGATAAGGTTCAAGGTTTTGATTTAGGAGCCAATGATTATTTATCCAAACCCTTTTCAACAAAGGAATTGATTGCTCGAATCAAAGTGATGTTAAAAGAAAATATAGTGGATGATTCTTATTTACAATTTCAGGATATTCTACTGAATAAGAAAGAAGAGACGCTTTCTTGTAAGAATATAAAATATCAATTGTCTAAATATGAATGTAGTATTCTTTCTTTGTTGATTCGAAGTGAATTAAATCGAGTACCTGTATGGCTTGTGATTGAAAAAGTATGGCAAAATAAGGTGGATGTAGATGTAAAAACTGTTTCACTTTATGTATCTTATGTAAATAGAAAATTAAAAGCGTTAGATTCGAAAGCATATATAAAATTTGATGAAGAAAATATAGAACTGTGTGTTAATATATAAAAAAGAAGAAAGGGTGTGGCAATATGAATATATTAGTTGTGGATGATGAAAAAAATATTGCGTATGCGATTGCACAAATATTAGAAGAACAAAAATGGCAAGTTACGATGGCCTATGATGGTCAAGAAGGTTTAGACCTTGCGCTAAGCGGATATTATGATGTAGCTATTTTAGATATTATGCTTCCGGGTAGGAATGGTTTTGAAATTGTACAAAAGATGCGCGCCAATAAGATTGAGACTCCTACACTTTTATTGTCGGCATTAGATGAAATTCCGGATAAAGTCAAAGGCTTGAATGTAGGCGCAGATGATTATATGACAAAGCCATTTTCAGCTGCTGAACTTGTAGCTCGCATCAATGCACTGACAAGACGAAAAGGGGAAGTCATTGTACACGAATTAAAGTATGAGGATCTTTCTTTACAACTTGATACTTGCGAGTTGTATTGCGCGAGTCAACATATTCATTTGGGATACAAAGAGTTTGAAATAATGAAACAATTAATGTCGCATCCAGAAATGATAACCTCTAAAGATGATTTGATTATCTCTGTATGGGGAAGTGAAAGTGATGCGATGGATAATAATGTCGAAGTATATATTTCATTCTTAAGAAAGAAATTGAAGTTTTTAAAGAGTCAAGTTTCAATCAAAGTGATTCGAAAAGTTGGATATCGACTTGAGGTATGCGATGCTTAAAAAATTACAGACAAAATTCATTTTGATTTTAATGTCCTTTGTCAGTGTCATTCTACTATCTGTATTTGGCATAGTTTGCTGCTCAAATTATGTCCACGATAAAAAGGATGTCGAACGAAGTTTGGAAATGGCTTTGCGGTTAAAAGATAAAGATTTTTCGATTTCATTTGGAAATAGTCGTAATTTTAATGGAAATTCCTTTGTGATCTATACGGACTCTGATTATGAATATATGATCACAAGTCGTACGGTATGGAATATATATGCAGAAGATGCACAAAGTTTGATTGAAAGTGTAGAACATAAAGAGGATGTGGGCGTACTAAAAAAACTTGGGTTTGCGTATAAAAAAGAAAAGATTACGAACTATCAAGTGAATGAGGATACCCTTATTCCTTCTGGTTATGCCGTAGCCTTTGTGGATATATCGAATATGCAGTCCTCTTTTCAAAGAATGTTGATTATATCTGTACAAATTGGATCGAGTGTATTGCTTGTATTTTTTATATTAAGTTGTATTTTAAGTAAATGGGCACTAAAACCAGTTGAGCAAGCATGGGATAAACAAAAACAATTTGTGGCAGATGCTAGTCACGAATTAAAAACACCATTAACCGTTATTTTAGCCGATAGTGATGTGTTATTAAATCATTCTACAGAATCTATTTCTTCACAGAAAAAATGGATAGAATCCATTCAAAGTGAAGCAAATCGAATGCGTAAGCTTGTAGAAAATATGTTGTTTCTTGCCAAAAATGATGCGAATCGAATTGAAATTTCGATGCAGAATTGTTCTTTGAGTGATATATGTTTTCATTGCGTTTTACCATTTGAATCGATTGCGTTTGAAAAAGGTATTGATTTAATCGATGAAGTGGAAGAGAATATAGAGGTACATGGAAATGAGTCACAATTAAAACAATTGATTTTGATTTTCTTGGACAATGCGATCAAATATACACCTTCAGGTGGAAAGATATATTTTAAGTTGGCAAAGATACAAAATAAACCCGTTCTTACGATTCGTAATACGGATAGTTATATTCCGCCTGAAGATTTAAAACATGTATTTGAACGCTTCTATCGTGTTGATAAATCAAGAAAATATCAAGGTGGAGCTGGTTTAGGTCTATCGATCGCAAGTCAGATTGCACAAAGTCATAAAATTAAATTAAGTGTGACTAGTGATGAAAAACAAGGTACAGAATTTACTTTGAATTTCTAGGAGGAAAATTATGTTTCAAAAAAGAGTCAATCAAGTGATTGAAAAAATGAAAACAGATGGGCTTAAACAAATCTTAGTGAGTGAACCATGCAGCATCTATTATTTAACCGGTGTGGATGTAGGTCCAGGGGAAAGAATGTTTGCGCTATATTTGAATGATGAAGGAAGAAAAGTATTATTTTTAAATACATTATTTACAGTTGAACAAAAGGATTGCGAAGAAATTTGGTACAGTGATACAGACGATTCGATTTCAATGTTGGCAAGTGTGATTGATTCTAAAGAAACACTTGGCATTGATAAAGAATGGACAGCACGCTTTTTGATTCCTTTAATGGAAAAGTGTAAAGGATTAAAAGTTGTGTTAGGATCAAAATATGTGGATGCTACTCGTGCTATTAAAGATGAAAAAGAAATTGAATGCATGATTGAAAATTCACAGATCAACGATGTGGTGATGGAACGTACAAGAGATTTCATTTCAGAAGGTATGACAGAAAAGCAAGTGGAAGCTTTTATACTTGAACAATATAAGTTATTGGGATGTCAAAATGTTTCTTTTCCACCAATTTGTTCATTTGGAGCAAATGGTGCCGATCCTCACCACATGCCAGATGATTCTGTTTTAAAAGCCGGAGATAGTATTGTGATCGATATTGGTGGAAGAAAAGATTGTTATTGTTCCGATATGACACGTACTTATTTCTGTAAAGAAGCAAGTGATGAATATAAAAAGATTCATGATATTGTGCGTGTTGCCAATGAAAAAGCGGAAAAAATCATTCGTCCAGGCGTTCGTCTATGTGATATTGATTTAACAGCACGTAATTATATTTCAAGTTTTGGCTATGGTGAATATTTTACACACCGCCTTGGACATTTTATTGGTCAAACAGATCATGAATTTGGGGATGTAAGTTCTACAAATACGGAAACTGTAAAACCAGGTATGATTTTCTCAATTGAACCAGGCATTTATTTGCCTGATAAAATGGGTGTTCGTGTAGAAGATTTAGTCTTAGTTACTGAAGATGGTTGTATTGTATTAAATAAAGTAGATAAAAAATATGCGATGATTGGTTAATCATCGCATTTTACTTACTATTTACCTAAACAGAATTTAGAGAATAAAGTGTCCAATAAATCTTCTCTATGAACTTCACCTAAGATTTCTTTCAAGTGATCATGAGCTGCCTGAATATCAATCTCAATTAAATCAGGCTCTACCATCCTATTCATAGCTTCCTTAGCTCTTAACATATCTTCTTTGGCTTGATTCAATAAACCAATTTGACGCTCATTTGAAAGTAATGGATCTTCTTTTAATAAATCATTTTGATACAGATTTTCTAAGGCATCAATCAATGGCTGAATCTCTTTATTGGAAGCTGAAATCCAAATGCCATCTTTATTTGCCTCTGCCTTATCTAATTTATTATAGATAATTAAACGCATTTTATCTTTTGTCAGTTCTAATAATTGTTTGTCTTCTTCGTCCAACTCTTTAGAACCATCAAAGACTAAAAGAACCAATTTGGCATCTTTTAATTTTTCTTGACTCTTTTCAATACCAATCTGTTCAATTTTATCGTTCGATTCACGAATACCCGCTGTATCAATTAGGTTTAATTGAACGCTACCAATATGAATTTGGCCTTCAACCAAATCTCTTGTAGTCCCTGCAATATCTGTAACAATGGCTTTATCTTCTTCAAGAAGTGCATTCAGTAAGCTGGATTTACCGACATTTGGCTTACCAACAATAATAGTATCAATTCCTTTTTTTAACATTTGTCCCGTTTGAACACGAGAAAGAATGTGATCAATTTTTTCTAACCAATCATTTGTTTTGGGTAATAAGTCATTTGTGGTCAATTGTTCGACATCTTCATATTCAGGATAATCAATATTTACTTCAATTTGTGCAATAATATCCATTAAATCATCAATCAAAGGTTGGAGTAGTTTTTTTACACTTCCCTTAATTCCATGAATCGCCATAGTAGCAGCTGTATTGTTGCTCGCTTCGATCATGTCTTGAACAGCTTCGGCTTGGGATAAGTCAATTCTTCCGTGATAGAAGGCACGTTGCGTAAATTCTCCTGGCTTGGCAAGATTGGCTCCCGCACTTAAAACCATGGATAAGATTTTACGTGTAATAAAAGTACCTCCGTGACAGTTGATTTCTACAATATCTTCTCGTGTATATGTTTTTGGTGCTCTAAAAATAGAGATTAAAACTTCATCCACTGGATTTTTATCTTGATCTATAATAAAGCCATAATGAATCGTATGACTTTTCGCATTCATAATATTACGGTCAAATATTTTTTGAGTGATTTCAATAGCTTGATCTCCACTTAAACGAATGATGGAAATGGCACCATCTTGTAAAGAAGTGGAAATAGCCGCAATTGTATTTTCAAACATAAAAAAACATCCTTTCTTTCTTAGTGTATTTTATCATAAAAGATGTATAATGTCTTAGACAGAGGTGTAAACATGATAGAATATACAAAAAATCAAGTACACGAAGTGGCGTGTGCATTTAATGAGCATAAAATTATAGCTTTACCTACAGATACTGTGTATGGTGTAGGTGTAAAGTATGGTAATTTAGACGATTTAGAACGATTAAAACGCGCAAAACATCGTCCAGAAACGAAACCCATTCCGATGATGGTTTCAAATGTAGAACAAATGAAACAAGTCGCTTTAGTGGATGAAAGAATCGAAAAGATTGCCGCTAAGTTTTTGCCAGGCGCATTAACTTTAGTTGCCAATGTGAAAGATAGTGTAGATTCAGCATATACAAATGGCCTAAGTACGATTGCGATTCGTATTCCGGATGAAAAATTTATCTTAGATGTGATTGACGAATTGAATTGTCCAATCTTAGTTACAAGTGCCAATCAATCTGGAGAAAAGACGGCACTTACAAGTGATGATGTATATGAACAACTTCCAAAAATAGATGGAATTGTTTTGGGTACGTGTAAAGCTTTGCAGGCAAGTACAATTGTCGATTGTACAAAAGATAAGCTAGTTATTTTAAGACCAGGACCTATTTCATTAGAAGAACTAAATTCAGTTCTATAAAAAAGCACCCAGAACTTATGTTGAAAAGCATAGGCCAGGGTGCGTATGAACAAATCTAGAAGTAGTATGCTTCTAGTAGTTCATGTAGTATGTTACTCTGATTTAAATTGGATTCAATGGTTTCGAATACAATTTAAACATATGTTAAAACTTGTCAAAATGATGGGGGTTTATTATAATACTGAGTATGACAGAAGAAGAAATGATTAGAGAGATTGCCGAGCCTATTTTAGAGCAATTGAAGAAAATTGAAAAACAACTAGGAAATCATCGTATGCCACAGCTTCCACAAATTAAGTTTGTGAAAGAAGGCAATATGCAAGATGGTCCTTTTATGATTGGAGACATCGAAGTTACGGATGAGCTTTTAGAAAAAGTAGAGGCTTATGTTCAGGAAGAAATCGAAATGATGCATCAACCGACTGTTTTACATTAAGAAGTTACAAAAATGTAGCTTCTCTTTTAAAAAAGCTAGACTTGATTCTAGGTGTATTGAAAGAATTTTAGTTTCGTATTATTATAATAGGAGCGAAAGGATGATATAGACTATGAATAAAACAAGAACTCGTTTTGCGCCGAGTCCAACTGGCTATATGCACATTGGAAATTTGCGTACGGCTTTATTTGAATTTTTAATTGCCAAACACGAAGGTGGCGACTTCTTATTGCGTATTGAGGATACAGACCAAGAGCGTAAAGTAGAAGGTGCTGTAGATGTTATTTATAAAACTTTAAAAGAGTGTGGTTTGAATTGGGATGAAGGACCAGATATTGGTGGTGACTTTGGTCCTTATGTTCAAAGTGAACGTTTACCTATGTATAAAGGGTATGCGGAAGAATTGATCAAATTAGGTGGAGCTCACTATTGTTTCTGTAGTGAAGAGGAGATTGAGGCTCAAAGAAAAGAAGCTGAAAGCTTAGGTATTTCTTTTAAGTTCAATGATCCTTGTAAGCACTTGAGCGCTGAGGAAGTACAGGCTAAATTAGATGCGGGTGAACCTTATGTCATTCGTCAAACAATCAAAAATGTGGGTGAAACATATTTTGATGATGAAGTATATGGTCGTATTGAAGTGGATGGAGATGTTCTAGATGAACAGATCTTAATTAAATCAGATGGATATCCAACTTATAACTTTGCGAATATTATTGATGATCACCAGATGCAGATTTCTCATGTTGTTCGTGGAAATGAATATTTATCAAGTACACCTAAATACAACTTGATTTATGATGCATATGGATGGGAGCGTCCTACATATGTGCATGTACCTCCTGTAATGAAGGATGAGCACCACAAATTGTCAAAACGTAATGGGGATGCTTCTTTCCAAGATTTAGTTGCGAAAGGATATTTGCCAGATGCGATCATGAACTATATTGCTTTACTTGGTTGGGCCCCTGAAACTGAACAGGAAATCTATACTTTAGATGAATTGATCAAAGTGTTTAATATTCATCGTATTTCTAAATCTCCAGCGATTTTCGATATTGATAAATTGACTTGGATGAATGGTGTTTATTTAAGAAATATGGATGAAGATACTTATTATGAAACAGTTCGTCCATACTTAGAAAAAGCGGTTCATGGACCTTATAACTTAAAGGAGATCGCAAAAATCATTCAACCTCGTATTGATATCTTGAATCAAATCGAAGAGAGTGTTGATTTCTTTGATACATTAGTGGATTATGATTTAGAGATGTATCGTCATAAGAAGATGAAGACAAATCCTGAGATTGCCTTAAAAGCTTTAAAAGCCAGCAAAGCTGTTTTAGAAGCATTTGATCAATGGGATAGTATGGAAGCTTTACATGATTGTTTATTGGCTCTTCCAAAAGAATTGGAAATGAAGAATGGACAAGTATTGTGGCCAGTTCGTACAGCTGTTAGTGGTAAACAATTCACTCCAGGTGGAGCGATTGAAATTGCGTTTATCTTAGGTAAAGAGGAAACATTGCGTCGTATTCAAGTGGGTATTGATCGTTTAAGTGAAATCGTAGAAGAGTAACATATACAAGCGCTTAGAGAAATCTAGGCGTTTTTCTTTATCATATATCGGCAAAAAACCAAATTATAAAAGATTCTAAAATTATGAATATTGCCGATAAAATTGATTCTAGAATAGAAAAATGCAATAACTTGCAAAAATCTATTCTAAAGATTTAATGATACTAGAGTATTTGAAACCTAATATTTAGGAAATGATAAATTGGTGCATCAAATTCAGGTGGGTATTGATTATTTAAGTGAAATTGTAGAGGAGCAACACATTTATTGTTATGCAGAAACAGTCTTTTGATAATAGAAAAAGCACATTATAATGATTGAAAATGTGAAAATATCACAAATATAATTGTTAAAAATAGCTTTATATGTTATTATGTGAATACAAATTATGTGGAGGAAAACATATGTTACTGGAATTTAGTTGTAAAAATCATAAATCAATTAAGAATGAAGTGTTATTTTCTTTATTAGCGAGTAAAGATACTTTTAATGATGAATATTTATATGATTATAAAGATTTGAAAATATTAAAGTCATCAGTTGTTTATGGAGCGAATGGTTCCGGCAAGAGTAATTTTATTGATGCTATATATTTTATGAAGTTACTGGTTTCGAATAGTATAAATTTACAACCAGGTATGGGTATACCATATACACCACATAAATTGAATGGTACTGGAAGTGAAAGCTTTTATTCAGTTCAATTTGTTAAAAATGGAATTCGTTATGCGTATGGTTTTTCTGTAGAACAAATGTTGGTCAAAGAAGAGTATTTATATTATTTTCCAAATGGCAGACAAGCAAAAATATTTGATCGAACGGGAATGACATTTGAGGAGGGTAGTAAATTTAAGGGTAAATTTAATAGTTGTAAAGATGTGCTAAAACCAAATAGGCTTATGATTTCTTGTGCTGCTAATTTTACAAATATTGCAGAAATTGAAGACGCATTTCGATTTTTCAGCGAGGATTTAGTGATTTATACAAATGCGAATCAAGAAAATTGGATGCAGTACTCTTTATATCAATTTAATTCAAATCCTGAAATAAAAAATTTAGCTTTATCTTTCATGCGTGATATAGGTGTAGATATTCAAGATATTAAAATAAATATCGAGGAAAGTGCGTTTCCTCAGTCTGAATTGCCAGAATTTCTTTCAGACGAATATAAAAATAAATTAAGGATGACTCCGTTACAAAAAATCACGGCTTCTGTTGTTTATCCTGGTTTTGAAACAGATCTATTTACTGAAGAATCAACGGGTATTCAAAAGTTATTTGCGTTTTTGTGTCCTTTTTTAGATATTATTTCAAAAGGAAAAATCTTGATTTGTGATGAATTAGAAACAAGTTTACATGAGTCTTTATTATATACTTTGTTAAAAACATTCTTATCTTTAGAAGGAAAGGAACAACCTCAAATTATATTTACTACGCATGATACAAGCTTATTATCCTTGGATTTATTTAGACGAGATCAAATTTGGTTTACTGAATTAAATAGTTTAAATCGCTCTACAGAATTATATTCTTTGGCAGAGATTAAAAGCGTTCGTAAAGATGAAAACTATGGAAAGGGATACATATCTGGTCGTTACGGTGCAATACCGATGTTAAATGAAAATTTAGCTGAATTGTTGAAAAATATTTAATGGAGGAATTAAATGAACAGAGACTTTTCTTTAAAAGAAAGAGTGGAAAATACTAGAGAGCAACAGCAAATACGACGTGTCGTTCATTTTAATCTACAAGAAATTAAAGATAGATTTGATGAAAGTATATGTAACATAGAAAGTAAATTTGAATTATATGATGAATTGAATGCATCTGGTAAATTGGAGGATGCGAAAGATGTTTTAAGATCTCAAATTATTTTCTTAGAAGGTGTTCTTGACTTTTATCTTCATGAAATGACAAAATACAGCTATTTTAAAATGTTTTCTAATGAATGGGATAAAACTTCACAATACAAAAAATTTAATGTCAAAATGGAATTTGTGGAAGTGGGTTTGAATTCGTCAAATTCAAAAGACTGGTTCTTTGAATACGTGAATGATTCATTTAACAGGGTGGTATTCATGAGCAATGAAAGCATGAAGGATCAATTGAATTCTATTGGGATACCTTATAAAGATGTAATGCATAATGTATTCAAGAAAAAGTCTGAAAGTGAATCTATAATCGAGGGTAAAAACTTTGTTCAAAGCTTGTTTAAAAGGAGAAATGCGATTGCACATCAAAATGATAGAAGTCATGATTCAGGCATTCAAGATGATATAGATAAATCGTATGTAGTAGATAATATTGAAACAGTCAAAAGAATCGCACATGAAATTTTTAACATTGCGAATGCAAAGTAATAAATGTGATATGTTTAGTAATCTGGGTGTTCTTTAAAATATCAATATATAAAATCATGTTTGAAAAAAGAATTAACCTTTGTGCTATTCATTATGCCAGTGTTGAAGAGAGGACATAAATATGATTTGTAATGAAAGATTAATCGCAATACCCCCATCCGCAACCATACTAGAGCAGTTAAAAAATCGAAATATGACACAGAAACAATTGGGTAGTTTTCTAGAGTTGTCAGATGAGAAGATGTCTTTATTGATGAAGGGTAAATTAGAATTAACACAAGATATTGCTGATCAATTAGAAGATGCATTAGGAATACCTTCATTATTTTGGTTAAATCTAGAAGGTATGTATCGAAATAAATTAAAGAAAATTTCGAAAGCTAGTACTGTTTGAAGTGCTTTGATGGTTTTAATGGTGGCTACCTTTATTTAGGCAAATTATTCAAATAATAAAAAACCACAAATGTGGTTTTCTAAATTAGATTCAATTCTTTAAAGGCATGATAAATACCATCCTCCTCTAGGGATGTTGTGATCCTATCTGCTTTATCTTTGATTTCTTGTGGCGCATTACCCATGGCGATGCTTAGATGTGCTTTTTTAAACATAGGAAGATCATTAAAGCCATCCCCAATCGCAATGGTATCTTTGATGTCGGCATGAAAGTATTTGACTACGGCATCCATGCCTGTTGCCTTATTGATATGATAGGATGTGACTTCACCACTTTCTTTTCCTAAAGGCGCAAATGTGGCAGGAATTACATCATATTTATCAAAAAGATCTTGTTGGATTTTTTTGTAAGGTGTTTTTCCATTGTCAATGACGGATACTTTATTGTAGATTAAGTCTTGAATGTTGTCGACAACTGTAATTTGACTTGTAAGAATCGTAAGGCCATGTTTGGCCTTTTCTTCTTGGGTTTTACCCGCACATTGTTCTTCGACCATTTTTAACATTGTATCTTTTGTATATTGCGTGGCATAGATGCCGTTACTGCTTTCAAAGTTAGCTGGAATGTTATTTTTAAGAAGGTAGTTTGATAAATATTGACTTTCTTTTTTGGATAATGCGTTTTCTTCAATAATTTTATGTTCGCATTCAATGGTTGCACCACTCCCGGCAATAATCGCATCGTAGTCGATTTCTAACATGGGACCAAAGATTTCAATGCGTTGTCTTCCTGTGCATAAAATGATTTTATGACCGTTTTTTTGTGCTTGAATACAAGCTTTAATTGCGCTATCTGGAATGTAGCCTTCGTGATGAAATAGTGTGCCATCGGCATCTAAAAAAACAAGTTTCATGCTGGACCTCTTTCTTATTGGACGAAATGATATTTTTATTCTACAATAGATAGGTAAATATTTAAAGGGGAGGATACAATGGGTGATTATATTGTGATGGGCATTGTTGGTATATTGGTTCTTGTGATGTCGGTTTTACCTAAAACAGTTTATAATGGGATTACATATACGTTTTCAATGCATAAATATGGAATTCGAAAAATCCAAAGATATCGCACAACAACCGATACGTTAGCAAATTGCATTATAGGTGTATTGGTTGTCTTTAGTATTTTTTATTATTTCATTCCATTCTATTCCGTAGTATATGCGATTCTATTTATATTGAGCTATTTGTGCCTGCTTGCACAAGTGAATCGTGTTACGTCAAAAAAGACACAACAAGTCGCTCGAACTGTGATTTTATTGAATAATATTTTTGCGGGAGTTTGTTTTTTAGGAGCGCTTGGCTTTATGAATGGGCATATGGCAGATGGTGTGATCAATCAATTCTTGTTGGATTTTCATGCGCATAAAGTATTTGGTATTTTATACCTTCTACAAAATCGAACTTGGATGTATTGGTTGTTTCAAGGAATATTATTTTTATTCCCACTCTTTATCATGTGGTCGCATTTTAAATATATGCGTTTAGAAAACAGTGTAAAGGCTGTTTACTTTATAACATATATTCTAAAAATGTTATTTTTAATTATTGTGGTTGTATGTTTTTCTGTGGGTGCCTTTGAATTCTTAGATAAAGTTTATCAGGTGGATGCCCTAAAGAAATTGGCATAGAGAAAGAAGGATTTAAAAATGATTAAAGAAAGAATTTCAAAATTGCGTGCAAAAATGATGGAGAACAATGTACAGGCTTATATTGTTCCAACAAGTGATTTCCATGAAACGGAATATGTTTGCGATTACTTTGCATGTCGTAAATATATGTCTGGCTTTACAGGAAGTGCAGGTGTTTTAGTTGTATTGCTTGATAAGGCTGCCTTATGGACAGATGGACGTTATTTTATTCAGGCTGCAAGTCAGCTTGAAGGCTCAGGTATTGATTTAATGAAGATGGGACAACCTGGAGTTCCTGAAATTGATGCGTATATTGTTGAAAATCTTAAAGAAAATGACACAGTTGGTTTTGATGGTCGTGTCATGAATACAAAGGATGCTCTAGCTTATAAGTCGGTATTTGATTTAGCACATTTGAATATGAATGTAAATCTAGACTTAGTCAATGAAGTGTGGACAGATCGTCCTCAACTTCCGAGTACGCCAACTTTTCATTATTCTGAAAAATTCTCAGGTGAATCTGTAGAGAGTAAGTTAAGTCGTTTACGTGCTTTCCTTAAGGAAAACAAGGTCGATTCCATTGTACTAACAAGTGTGGATCAGATCGCATGGCTTTATAATTTAAGAGCGCATGATATTCCTAATTTTCCAGTTGCTTTAGCTTATTCGATTGTTTCACTTGAATCAGCATCCATCTATATGGATGCATCTCGTTTGGATGAATTGAGTTTAAAAGAATTTAAAGACAACCATGTTACAGTTTGTGGCTATTCGGATATATATTTGGCAACAAAGACTTTAACAGGTTCAGTCTTAGTCGATCCATCCAGTGTGAATTATGCGATTGTTTCAAACTTGCAGGCTAAGCCGGTATTTAAGGAAAGTCCAATCATTTTATGGAAGGCTTTAAAGAATGATACAGAATTAAAATGTACAAAGTGGGCACATATTAAAGATGGTGTTGCCGTTACTAAATTCATGTATTGGCTAAAGAAGAATGCAGGTAAGATTGAAATGAGCGAGATGAGTGTTCAATCTAAATTGCAACTTCTTCGTAGTGAACAAGAAAATTATTTAGAGGATAGTTTTGATACGATTTGCGCCTATAAAGAACATGCGGCTATGATGCACTATTCTTCAAAACCAGAAACAAATGTTGATATCACAAATTCGGGTATGCTTCTAATTGATAGTGGTGGACAATATTTAGAGGGTACAACAGATATTACACGTACATTTGTGTTGGGTGATATTAGTGAAGAAGAAAGATATTGGTTCACAAAAGCATTGCGTGGACACATTCGTTTATCGGATGCACACTTCTTATTTGGATGTTCAGGAATCAATTTAGATATTCTAGCTCGTGGACCTTTATGGGATCAAGATATGGATTATCAATGTGGTACAGGACATGGTGTTGGTCACTTATTGAATGTACACGAATCTCCAAATGGATTTAGATGGAAAGTATTGCCACATCGTAATGAAATGTGCGTATTAGATGAGGGCATGATTACTTCAAATGAACCGGGTGTTTATTGTGAAGGTAAATTTGGTATTCGTCATGAAAATGAAATGGTTGTTGTTAAGGGCAATGTAAATAATTATGGTCAATTCATGCATTTTGAACCAATCACATTTGTACCATTTGATTTAGATGGTTTGGATGTTTCTTTATTGACAAATGAAGAAAAGACTTGGTTAAACAACTATCATCAAGAAGTATTTGAAAAGATCAGTCCTTATTTAACAAGTGATGAGGCTGAATGGTTAAAATCAGCTTGTAGATCGATTTAATGAAAGAAAGAATGATTCCAGTAACATGTCCACATTGTGGGCATGTTTTTGAGATAAAAAGAGATACGGTTGTGATTGCACAAATGGATAGTGTGGCAAGAAGTCGACTGGACGATGGTTCGTATTTTATGCATCAATGTCAAAATTGTAAGTCTATGTTTTATTTGTACTATCCATTTCTTTACAGGGATCCGAAAAAGAAATTTAATCTTGTCTTAACCGAACAAAAAAATATAGACAATCTATGTGAAGATGAGCAAGTTGTATTGTGTCATAGTGTTTCACAGTTTCTTTTGGCCTTTAAAATCTATGATCAGTGTTTAAATCCAAAGATGGTATTGGTTAAAAAGAAACAGTTAGAAAAGAAATTAAATCGAAATGTTAAGTTTGATTATTTTGATATGAAAAATCATTGTCTTTGGTTTGAGGATAAAGCCGTATCTTTAACAGAAAAAGAATGTAAAGAGATTCTTATTTTGTAGTATAATAGCAGATAGAAATGAGGTTTTAACTATGAATATTTTAATTGCGGGTGGAACCGGATATATTGGTAGTCATATTTGTGTTGAATTATTAGAGAGTGGTCATGACGTTGTCGTGATCGATGATTTCTCCAATTCTAAACCAGATGTGTTGGATTCAATCTATAAGATTACAGGAAAACATGTTAAGTTTTATGAATTTAATGTGTTAGATGAAGAAAAGACGGAAGCTGTATTTAAGGAAAATAAATTGGATGCGGTGATTCATTGTTGCGCATTTAAAGCGGTTGGTGAAAGTGTTCAAAAACCAATTGAGTATTATACAAATAACTTGATGACAACTTTAGTGGTTGCCAAGATGATGAAAAAGTATAATGTTCCAAGTATTGTGTTTAGTTCAAGTGCGACTGTTTATGGAGATCCTGAAGTGGTTCCTTTAACAGAGGATTGTAAGTTAGGTGAAACAACCAATCCATATGGAGCTACAAAGGCAATGATGGAAAGAATTTTAACGGATGTGCAATTCGCAAATCCAGAAATGAGTGTAACTTTACTTCGTTATTTCAATCCGATTGGAGCGCATGAGTCTGGATTGATTGGTGAAAATCCAAAGGGAATCCCAAATAACTTGATGCCATATATTATGAAGGTTGCGACTGGAGAACTTAAAGAACTTGGTGTGTTTGGTGATGATTATGATACACCGGATGGAACAGGTGTTCGTGACTATATTCATGTGGTTGACTTGGCTAAAGGACATGTATTAGCGATTGAAAAATACAATACGCCTGGTGTTCATATTTGTAACTTGGGAACTGGAAAAGGCTATAGTGTATTAGATATTGTACATGCGTTTGAAAGAGTAAATGGTATTAAGATTCCTTATGTGATCAAACCTAGACGTGCAGGAGATATTGCGACATGTTTCGCAGATCCTACAAGAGCTAAAGAACAACTTGGCTGGGTAGCTGAAAAGAATCTAGATGATATGTGTAGAGATACATGGAATTTTGCGAAGAAACAATTATTGTAGAATGAGGTATTTATGGCAAAGATTATTTTAACGGGGGATCGTCCCACAGGAAAATTACATATTGGACATTATGTTGGTTCATTAAGAAATCGTGTTCTTTTACAGAATTCTGGGGAATATGATGAGATTTATATTATGATTGCAGATGCGCAGGCTTTGACAGATAACTTTGATAATCCAGATAAGGTGCGTGAAAATATTTTAGAGGTTGCCTTAGATTATTTGGCTTGTGGTATTGATCCAAGTAAGACAACGATTTTTATTCAGTCTGAAATTAGTCAATTAACAGAATTGACATTCTATTATATGAACTTGGTTTCTGTAAGTCGTCTTCAAAGAAATCCAACGGTAAAGGCTGAAATTAAAATGCGTGGATTTGATGCGAGTATTCCTGTAGGATTCCAGTGTTATCCAATTTCACAGGCTGCCGATATTACGGCATTTAAGGCAACGACCGTTCCTGCTGGAGAAGATCAGATGCCTATGATTGAACAAACACAGGAGATCGTTCATAAATTCAATTCGATTTATGGTGAGACTTTAGTTGAGCCTAAGATCTTATTGCCACAAAACGATGCTTGTTTGCGTCTTCCTGGTACGGATGGTAAGGCGAAGATGTCTAAGTCTTTGGGTAATTGTATTTATTTATCGGATGATGAGGAAACAATTAAAAAGAAAGTTATGAGTATGTATACAGATCCAGATCATATCAAGGTTAGTGATCCTGGTAAGATTGAGGGAAACTGTGTATTTACTTATTTGGATGCGTTCTGTAAGCCAGAGCATTTTGAGAAGTATTTGCCAGAATATGAAAACTTGGATGCATTAAAAGCACATTATCAACGTGGTGGTTTAGGAGATGTTAAAGTAAAACGTTTCTTAAATAGTGTTATGCAAGAGGAGTTGAGCCCAATTCGTGAAAGAAGATTGGAATGGCAGGCTAAACTTCCTGAGGTTGTCAAGATTTTAGAAGAGGGTACAAAAAAGGCTTATGCGACGGCTGAAAAGACGTTGAATGAAGTGAAATCAAGTATGAAGATCAATTATTTTAAAGATAATTCTTTGATCTAGGGGTATAGAAAATGGTAGTAGTTGATAAAGAAAATTTTATGGGTGGTACTGGTATTGTGCATTTTGAACATGTCATGATGGCAGATGAGATGCATGGTATGAATCGTGTCTATGCCAAGGTCACTTTAAAGAAGGGTTGTAGTGTTGGTTATCATGTACATAATGGAGATGGCGAAGATTATTTCGTTCTTTCTGGAATGGCAACGCTTGATGATAATCATGAAAGAACTTTATATTTAAAACCAGGTGAACATTATTTTACACCAAGTGGTAAGGGTCATAGTATTTCAAATGAGCAAGATGAGGATTTGGTTTTCATGGCTTTGATTATTTATGATTCTCAACAAAAAATATAAATAGATTACTAATTTGTGCAAACGCAAGGAGCCAATTTGATATATAATACTATTGGTTTTGTGAAAGCGTTTTCGCACATAGAACTATTTCTCTCTATAATATTTCTGTGAGAAATAATCCGTCAGTATATTCTCTTAAATCGCGACTTAATGGAGGATACATAAAGAGTAGGAATGCGCGCCTACTCTTTTTTGTTGGTCAAACTATTTAAAACAATAATAAAACTGTACAAAATGTATAAAAAGTATAATATTATTAATGTATGAAAAGATTGAGTGGGATTGAGATATATAATTTTAAGAATATAAAAAGTGCCAAATTAGATTTTAAGAATTCTATGTTAGGTTTGTATGGAGAGAATGGTTCTGGTAAAACAGCTTTGATTGATGTGCTGAATTTGGTTAAGATTGTTCTATGTGGTCAAAGTATTTCATCGGACTTTTTGAATTTGATTCATGTAGATGCAGATTATTCTAGAATTGTAGTGCAGTTTATGGTGGATGAGAATGAAAGACATAGTGAGATTGAGTATTCGTTTAAATTGAATAAACATTCTATTTTTGATGAGATTCTTTCTTATGCGTATATGGATGGTGGAACTAGAGTCGTAAAGTCTAAATTGATTGATACTTCTAATACAATGACTTTTAGTCCTTTATCAAAATATAAGTCTTTGATTGGTTCTTCAAAAGAAAATGAATTGAATGTCATTGTGATTAAAAAGATGGTTTGTAGAGAATTTAGATCGTTTATTTTTTCAAGTGAACTATTGGATTTGGCTCGAAGCCGAAAGAATGAATGTAGGGATGAAGAATTCTTGCGTCATCTTTATATTTTAGAGAGTTTGGTTGATTTTGCGAATTATGAATTGTTTGTAGTGAAATCAAAGAGTTGTTTAGATGAGTCAATAGTTCTTTCTAAAGATGATTTGGATGTTTATGAAAGGCGAATAGAAGGTATGAATAAAGTTCTTCCTTTTTTGGTGTCGGATCTTACACTGGATGTAAAAGTACTTGGAAAAGAATTGATGAGAGATAATTCTGTTGGGTATCGTATTGAATTGTTTTCAAATAAAATACCAGTTAAGTATGAGTCGGATGGTATAAAGAGGATTGTATCTATTCTACAGCCTTTGATTGAAGTTTTTAATAATGGTTCTATTGTTGTTGCGATTGATGATTTGGATTGTGGTATGCATGAATATTTGTTTGGTGAATTGGTAAAGATGATGTGTGAACAAGCTAAAGGTCAATTGATTTTTACGGCACATAATTTGCGTCTGTTAGAAATCATCAATAAGAAGTTTCTAGCGTTCACAACTACAGATCCAGATAATAGATATGTTCGTTACAAAAACATAGCAGCACACAATAATTTAAGAGATGTATATATTAGAGATATTGCATTAAGTGATACCATAAAGAGTGCAGAGATTTCTTATGGATTTAGGATAGCTGGTGAATAGGTGATTCTATTTATCATTGTAGGTATGTTTGATTTGAGGTTCAATAAAGAGGAGAACATTTGTTAGAGCGTTATACAAATTTTGGATTGTGTTTAAGTGATTAATATACAATACTAAGTGTGTTGACACAGACATTTTAAAAGGTTAAATTTTAATTAGGCATGTTGTGAGGCTTAAAGAATCCCTGGAAAGCTGATATACGATATGTGGGGTGCACTTGAAAAAGAGTGAGGGGGCCCACGGCAACATGTCTTTATTTTGGTGAAGTATAAAGCTGAGTGTGCGTATGGTAATCAAGAGTTTTACTGATACTTATATAATCAAAGGCTCTGATGTAGATCGATTCTGTCGTATTATATTGGATACCAAAAAGATTGAAATCAAAAAAGCAAATGAGCATCATGATATAAAAAATGTTGAAGAATTTAGGAAACTGTTTAGATTTTTAAAAGATGAATAATTTAGATAGATACTTATTTCTTCTAATAAGGAGTTAATGTTTATGGCAAATATAATAAATTTTAATGTATGTGTAGATCGTGATATTTTAAAACAATGTGAAGACATGTATAGTGAATTAGGTGTTGATTTAAATACAGCTATTAATGTATTTCTTCGTCAATCGCTTCGTGTTGGTGGCTTTCCATTTGATGTTAATGAAATGATGCAAGCTATGTTAGAAGCAGAACGTATTGGATGTGATTCTTCAGTAAAACGTTACTTTGATGTAGAGGAAGCGTTGAAGGTATTGAAAGAACGGTAGTTCATATAAGTTTACTAAAAAGTACAAAGACAAATGGATTAGTTTTGACTATAATAAAAGTGTATTGGGGCAATACTAAAACTTCCTTTCTATCTTAAAACTATTGGAAATGCGGCAGGACTTTGAGTCTTGTCGTTTTTCCTTTATAATGGATTTGGAGGTTTTTTTATTATGAAATATCCTAAGTTTTTAAATGAGAATAATAATACGATTGGTGTTTGTGCTATGTCGAGTGGTGTAGGGCATAAGTTAGATAGTTTTGATGAGTCTATAGAGTATATTGAATCTTTTGGTTTTCATATTGTAGAAAGTAATAGTGTTCGTAATGATAGTGAGCCAAGTTGTAATGCCTTGATGCGTGTTGATGAATTGAATGCATTGGTGAAGGATTCGAGTATTGGAGCTGTATGGTTAGCGGCTGGTGGTGACTTTCAGTTTGAGACGTTGCCATATATTGATTTTGAATGGATTGAAAAGAATCCAAAGTGGTACTTGGGGGCAAGTGATCCTACAAATTTATTATTTCCTGTGACTTGTAAATGTGATTTGGCAACGATTTATGGGTTTAATGCGGGTAGCTTTGATGAGTATGGAATCAATGAATATTCCAATTTGTGTCTTGATTTTTTAAAGGGAAAGAATAGTGAACTTCATTCAAGTTCAATGCATCAGGATGTTGATTTTTATAATGATGGAGCGCCTATTCTTAACACAAAGACAGAGTATGTGGGTAGTTGTAGTGTTGTAGGAAGATTGCTTGGTGGATGTTTTGAAAGTATCAATGATATGGCGGGTACGCCTTATGATTTTGTAGAAGAATTTAATGAGCGTTATAAATCTGATGGTGTTATTTGGTTTTTTGATATTTTTTCAATGAATTCATGTGATGTATATCGTGCTTTATTGAAGATGAAGTATATGGGGTATTTTAAATATACAAAGGCTATCTTGGTTGGTCGTGTACTGTTTAAAAATGTTTCGGATTTGATTGGATATGACCAGGCTTTTAAAAGGGCACTACCTGATATAGATGTTGTATTTAAGATGGACATTGGGCATACGTATCCGCATATGTATGTGGTGAATGGTGCTATGGCAAGTGTTGAAATTAAAGATGGTCATGGTTCTATTCAATATGAAATGAAAGAATAACTTAACGATTTGTTAATGTCTTATATTTTGAGAGTGACCTTCTTATAATGTATGTTGTAAAAAGTATTAGAGAATAGTATGTGAAATTTGGTTTCTTGTTTGAATTGTAAGCCAAATGTAAAAAAGGAATAATTTTAAAATCCCATATCTTAATAAAAAATATGGGATTTTGATCATATAATGTGTTTGTTATTTATAATTCACATGGAGTGTAATTTCGCGATTAATGCTTCTTGAAGTACTTGCGAAAAATTGATTTTCTTGCTCATGGCTTCTTTGTTTAACCATTCAGGTATTGTGAGTGTTTTTTTGATGGCCTTATTGAAATGTGTTTTCGCATATTCTTCAACATCAACAGATACAAGGGTGACAAAAGATTGTTTGAATTCGAATTCAAGTTCAGATGCGATTTGTGTTGGATCCATTTCTTCTAACTTTGAAGGAATTGGAATATCTTCATTGTCTAGTTTTGCACTGAACAATGCACCGGCTAGACAATCAACGGCCATTTCCATGGCATCTTGTAGTGAATCCCCACATGTAGAAAGATAATTGAAGTCTGGAAAAATAACTGAGTAATGTTTTTCTTCTTCAAAGAAACAAGCTGGATAAATTGACAACATATTGTTTGCCTCCTTTTTAAAATATTCAAGCAGAGTCATTTAAGCCCTGCTTGTTTTAGGATGGATTGTTCAGTTGACTTTGACAAATCTTTTGTGTGAAATGGTATAGTCACTTTACCTTTTTTCGTTGGGTGTTTGTATTGCCTGTGGGAACCCACTTGGCTTTTTAATACCCATCCATCCGCAAGGATAAGTCGTTCCATATCCTTTGACGTCATTGGCATATGTGTCCTCCTTGCACATATAGTATATCAAAATACACGTGCATATACAATACGTATTATTGTGAAACGTGTAAATAAAAAGAAGGAAATTAATCCTTCTTAGAAATGTAAAGTGTACATGTAAAGTCTAGGTTTTTAGATTGGTCAATTAAGTATTGTGGTTGTACTTTAGCACCCCAGCTATTGATTCCGCCTACGCCCATTTGTTGTTTTGTGATTCTGAAATAGGTTGTGTGGGTTTGTGGCAATTCAAACGTGTGGTTTGCGTTATATAAGTGCATAAAGGAATATTTGCTGGCTTGACATTCCATGTTTTCTGCTTTGATGTTGAATGTGTTTGTTCCATCAGATAGGCAGCACCATTTGCAGTCGGTATGATTGCCGTGTTCTTGTGGTTTTAAGTATGGAATGTAGTTTGTATCTACATTTTCAGAGTAGAAATCGGTTAGTGCGTGATTTCGATCTATATATGTGTCTTTTTCGCCTTTTCCAAAATACGCAAAGTTTTTAAATGTTTCTTTTAGGGCAAACTCAATTCCAAATAATGGTAGGGTTTGTCTTTTTGAGTTTTTGTCTAAGTGCAATTGGATTTGAATGCTTTGATTGTTGTAGACTGTATAGACAAGTTTACATTCTTCTTCAATGGATTCTAGTTGAATTGTATAGATCATTTGTGCGCATTTGGAGTTGCGTATCATTTTAAAGTCAACTACATTTTGGAATAGGCTTGCGTTAAGCCAGTTGGCATAAGTTTGTTTGGCACCACGATCATTGTCGGTTAAGGCTCTGTAGAAGACAGGTTTTGGTGCTTCTTGAAGTAATTCTGTATCATTTACTTGAATGGATACTAAGCCTTTTCGTTTGTCGAATAGATATTCAGTGTCCATAAATTGAATGCCAATTGTATTTTGTCCTTCCACTACAAGCATTGCACTTTCTTTGGGTTGGTCTTGTTTGACTTCGAAGACTTGTTGGTCAAAAGCTTCAATACCAAGTGGTGTTTTGTAGTAGATGGTTTTTGTATAGTAGCCTGGCGTATTGATTTGTTTAAATTGTACGGGCATTGTTTTTGTAGTGCCTGGTTCTACACTTGTTTTAAAGATGCCGGATTGAATGGCTAGTCCATTTCGTTTGAGTTCAAAGATAAATGTATCTTTGCCAAGATCGTAGAATAGGTTTTTGTTTTTGATGGTTACAGAATCGAAATGGATTTCCATATCGACATATCTGTAGAGTTGTTTGAGTTCTTGGCTTTTGCCAGTTTCTTGTCGGTTGGCTAGAAGGATACCGTCTCCACAGAAGTTAGAATCATTTGGATAATCGTCAAAGTCTTTTCCGTAATAGTAGTTACCGTCTTTTTCAATGGCTTGGTCTACATAGTCCCATACAAAGCCGCCTTGGTATTGTTCGTATTCGTCTTCTAGGTTTGTATATTCTTCCATGCCTCCTAGACTATTTCCCATGGCGTGCATATATTCACATAGAATAAATGGTTTCATTGGATGGCTTTCTAGATAGTCTTTTATACTTTGTGGTGTGGCATACATTCTAGATTCGATGTCACTGGCATTTTCAAATGTTCGATCTTGTGTGATGCCTTCATAGTGTACAAGTCTTGATGCATCTTGTTCTTTGAAGTAGTCGTGTAGAATCATAAAGTTGGATCCGCTTCCAGCTTCATTTCCTAGTGACCACATTAAGATGCATGCGTGGTTTTTATCTCTTTCGTACATGCTTCTTGCACGATCTAATAAACAATCGGTCCATTCTGTTTTGTTTTGTGGGATGATGTCATTAGCACCATGGGTTTCTAGATTCATTTCGTCAATGACATAGATTCCATATTGGTCGCATAACTTATACCAATAGCTGTTGTTTGGATAGTGGGATGTTCTTACGGCATTGATGTTTAATGCCTTTAGCATATGGATGTCTTCTTCCATTTGTTCATATGTAATGGCTCTTCCTGTTTTGGCGTTCCATTCGTGGCGGTTGATGCCGTGGAATACGATGCGTTTTCCATTGAGTTTCATAATGCCATATTCGAGCGTGAATTTACGAAATCCCACTTGTTCTTGAATGGTTTCAATGATTTCGTTATTTGAATCGTATAGAACAATTTCTAATTGGTATAGGTTTGGGTATTCACTACTCCAAAGACTTGTATTTTCTACAGGTATTTCAAATGTATCTTGCATATTGGCATTCCATACGATATTTCCTTGTGGATCGTATAGTTTGGCTTGTAGTATATGACTTTCATTACTGCTCATTTTGCATGTGCATGTAAGAATACTTTTTTTGGTGTCTAAATCAATATTTGTATCAATCTTTAAGTCTTGTATGTGTTGATTTGGTTGTTTGTAGATCATGACATCTCTAAAGATTCCGCTAAAGCGCCACATGTCTTGGTCTTCTAGCCATGTGCCTGTGCATTTTTGAAAGATGCGAACGCTAAGTACGTTATCTTTTTCTTGTGTATATTTTGTGATGTCAAATCGACTTGGAGTAAAGGAATCTTCACTGTATCCGATAAATTTACCATTTAGCCATACGTAGATATTGGATTCAACACCTTCAAAGGAAAGAATGAGTTTATTGCCAATGAAGTCTTGTGGTAAATCGAATGTTTTACGGTATTGATAGACTTTGTTTTTGTCCATGTCAATTTGTCCTGGTTTAACCACGTCATGTCCATCCCATGGGTATGTCACATCTGTATAGTGGGGATTATCAAATCCTTGTAGCTGGATGTGTCCAGGAACTTGTATGTCGTTCCAATTGGCATCATTAAATTCTGTGTTATAGAAGAATTTAAAGCATGTATCAAAGTTTTTAGATTGGTTGAATTTCCATGTTCCATTTAGGGAAAAAGAGCTTGGTTTTTTGTCTTTTCCAATTGTATATTTATGATCACTGTATGCTTGTAGTCGGTTGACTTGAAAGATACGTGAGTCTTTTAGCCAGTTTAAATCTGGTGTTCGCATTGTATCACTCCTCTGTATTCGTGTACCTTTCATTATAGCAAACCGCCCTATTGAAAGGAAGGTGAAAATGAATTAAAATAGGTGTTAAATTGGAGGTTGAAAGATGTCAGACATTCTTGGTTTAGTGGTTTCAATAGCTTTGATTTATTTTGCGATTAAGTTTACTTTTAAATGCATTAAATGGATTGGTATTCTTTTGATTGTAGTCTTTGTGTTTAAGATGGTGGCACTTCTTATATAAGGGAACATGGAGTTCTCTTTTTTTTTATGTTCTAACGATTATTTATAGTTTTAACGTAATAATTAGAAAATAATTTAATTTTTTTTATTTTTTATATAACCGATTCTAAATTTACTTCGTCTTAATAGTGTAAGGATAAAAAACAAAGTAAGAAGGAGAGATTTAGCATGACTAAAAATAAAGTATTTTTATCGATTGTAGTATTTATGGGTATATTTTCATTGTTGTATGGATATCAAGATTTAATTGGGACTGAAGAAATTAATATGGTTGATCAGGCGCTTATTAATGGTTTTGATTTTCAAATGTCATTCTTGGTTGGATTATTGAGTGGATTGTTGGTGTTGGTTTTGACTTATAACAAGAAAAAGATAGATCCTAATATTTTAACGGAGGAATTTATTCGTACAAAGTTTTCAGTGTCTGATTTAGAGAAATTTGAAATGTTGGATGAAGAAACAAAACAGGGTGTCTATGATTATTATCAAGATCATTTTGATTTGGATGATGTAGCGGATTGTTTGAGTTATATTGAAAAGAAACAGCCTAAGACAAATAAGTTTGTGAAATTTGGATTGTTGGGAGTCATTTGTTGTGCATTGATTTTAGTTTTGAGTCCGGTTCACTCAGATTATGTATCGGCTAAGGAGCAATATAATGAGATTCTTAGACAGCAGGAAGAGGCATACAACCAGATTATTACAGAACAATATTTATATTATGAGGGTTTACCTACAATTGAGATTCTTCCTGGTAATAATTTAAAAGCTGGAGACGTTCAGAAATATGTGGATGAATTTATTAGAACGCAGCCGCAGTTCTTATTGGATAATTGTCGATTGATTAAATTTTGTGAACCTCAAAATTTTGATGCGATTGCAGTTGCAGATGGTATGGATATTGATAATAGAGGATTTGGAACCTATGCATATGCATCTTCTAGTGATTTTTCGATTACTCTACAAATGGATGCAGATAAAGATTATGATCAAAAAGGGACAGTGAGTCATGAGTTAACACATATCTTTGATTTTGCGCATGCGAATTATTATACATATTACGGTATTTCTGATAGTTATGAATGGCAAAGATTACATGAAATGGCTCCTGGAAGTTTAGGAGAGTATGGTAGAGATGATACGGCAGAATTCTTTGCGGATGCAGGTGAAATGTATATCAATTATCCAGATGAATTGAAAGAAGCAAATATGGATATTTACAATTTTATGAATAATTTGTATCAGATGTATTAAAAAAAATAAAAAAATTTATTTTTTTATACAACCAATTGAAGAATGACTTCGTCTTATATAGTGAAGAGGTAAATAAGGAGGAAATGAAAATGAAAAAGGTTATCGGTTTATTAGTGATGTTAGTGTGTTTTACAGGGTGTGCAAGTAATGGTGGTGTTGATTATGAAGATCCATCTACATTTCAAGAACAAAATTTTGCGTCTTATGAAGAATGGGTAGATGCAGAATTGGATTTAGCACAATACTATGGAGGTTTCACAGATGAACAACTAGCCTATTTTAGAGAGGTTGCTATGCAAGATGAAGCGTTGTTTAGAGAAGAATTTCGTCGTTTTAATGAAGAGGTTGAATATTATTTGCAGCAACAAAATGAAATGGCTCAACAACAATATAATCAGCAACAACAACAGATGTTTGAACAGCAGCAACAGATGTTTGAGCAACAGCAACAAATGTTTGATCAACAAGTTCAGATGAGTATGGGCTTTTAAAAAGGAGATGTTGATATGCAACATGAATTAGATTGGTTGAGCAGGTATTTAGATAAAAAAGGAATTGATTTGATTGTACTCTATCAGTTGAGTGTGAAAGAGATTATTAAGTATTTGAGGCTGAGTCCTTTTCAAAGAAAATGTTTTAATGGAATCTATTGTAGTTGTTTGTCAGATTTTACATATAAAGAGTTGTTGTTGATTGTAAAAAGAAATGTTTGGAGCTTACTATTTACGCTCTTTATTATTGGAATGATAATTTTAAAAGTGAGGTAAAGAAAATGTTAAATAAAAAAGTGTTTAGTACGATGTTTTTGTTAAGTGCATTATTGGTTGGTTGTTCTAGTACAAATGATTTTAGTGATGATAAGGTAAAAAACAATAAAGAAAAAGTAAAAGTGGTAGAAGAGCAAAAGGAACAAAATAAAGAGTCAAATGAGAATGAATCTATAGAGGAAAATTCGAATGCGAATGATCAGGTGACTGGTTATAATGAGCAAATTGAATCCAATTCAAATGATACTTATGTTCCAGAGGTAAAGGAAACACCACAGCCTGAAGATAATGGAGAAAGAGAAATCATACTTGTGCCAGAAACAATTCCAGCTTGTGATGATACGATTCCTTATGGTGCTTATACATCTTATGATGAGGCTAATAGTGCAGCTAAAGCAGCATTAAATGAAGCGTTCTTTGCGGAAGGTTGGATGAATGGTCATTATGGAATTGATACACATCAAACTGAGTGTGGAACTATTTACTATACATATTGGTATGAAGAGTTTGTTGGTAATTAATTAAGTGGTTATAAAATGATAGTATTTATATAGAATATCGTCTATAATATTTATGCATAAATAAATGGGGATATAAAAACATGGGTTATAATATTTTGGTTTATAAAAGGGTAAAAGGAAATGGAAAAGGGTTTAATTACAAGAGCAAGAAAAAAGGATAATGAAGCAATTGCTGAGATTATTCAATTAACAGAAAGAAAAGCATATTTTATTGCTTATAAAGTAGTGAATAATGAGGCTACAGCTAAAGATATTGTACAGGAAGCTTATATTCAAGCATTCCAGAAACTGGATCAATTGAGTGATGATTCTAAGTTTGAGAGTTGGTTCAATCAGATTGTTTCGCATAAGGCATTGGATTATACAAAATCTAAACAAGGTAAGAATAAGCCAGTTGAGTTTAGTTCTCTAGATGATGAGGAGGATAGACTTGAATTTGAGGCGAATATAAAGAATGATAAGGCTTCTTTTGAACCAGAAGCAAGTATGAATTATAAAGAGCTTCAAGAAGGTGTTCAGGGCGTATTAAATGAACTTCCTGAAAATCAAAGATTAGCTTTGATGATGTATTACTTTGAAGATATGAGTGTTTCTGAAATAGCAGATGTTTATGGTGTGAGTGGAAACACAGTAAAGGGATATCTAGCTTATGGAAGAAAGAAAATCAAGAATATAATTGAGGCAATGAGAGAAAAGGGTGTATCTTTCTATGGCGTTGCACCAATGCCATTCTTAACATGGATGTTACATGATCAAATGGCTAAGATAGCTGTATCACATGTATCAAAGGATATCATTATCAAAACGGTTGGAACAAGTGCAGCAGCTACAACGGCTGGAGCAGCTGCTACTAAGACAGGAGCATCCAAATCAGGATTTGCGAAATGGTGGGCAAGTAAAACGACGAGTGTAAAAGCAGGAGTATGTGCTGGAACAGTAGCTGTAACTGGTGCAGTTGGATATGCAGCAGTTGATTATAATAGTAACTATAATCAGGTAGTTAGAGCTGTGAATAAATTAAATGATTTAAGTATTTATCATTTAGAGTTTAAAGAATCAGTTGGTGATGAATATGCAGTTAGTCAATATTATTTTAAAAACACGGGTAATAAGGATGAATATTATGGTGCCTATGGTGGTGATGGTTTATCCATTGAATATAAAGTAGAAAATGATCAAATTTCTTATTCAATGGTTGATGATTTTGATATGGATAATATTGATAAACGTACATTTGATAATCAAATTACTCCAACAAAAAAGAATAGAGAAGAATATATGTATTTATCTATGGGTACAAAAGCATATTATACGTATCTATTAACAGGAGAAAACTTAAAGCCACAGACAGCTTTAGCTAATGTTGTTGATAATAAAGAGGCTGCAGATATTCAATTAAAACAGTGGAAAGATTCGTTGAAAAATAATATAAATAAAGCAGATGTGACAAAAGATAAAAAAGGAAATACAGTTTATTCATATACAACAATAGAGCAGGTTGTAGATGAAAATGATGATTCATCTGTGAATGATACGAATGATCAAAAATCCATTATAACGATTAATAAAGATGGGTATATTGTGAATAAAAAGATTATAAGAATTACAGATAACAAAGTGGTCAAAAAATTTAACTTTGATGTGTTTATAAAATAGGAGTATAGGGGTATATTTATGAAAATTTGTCCAATTTGCGAAGAATTAGTCGCAGATGAAGTTAATATATGTAAAAATTGTGGCTTTAGTTTTAATGGAACTAAAAAGGTGGTAGAAACACCAATTCATAAGCCAAAAGAAAAGGTTAGACCTAGAAATAATAATCGAAACAATAGAAATTATAAGATTTTACAACTGTCTAATGTGTCCTTGGATGAAGTGAATCGATGGATTGATGAGCATAATGGAAAAATTAAAATTATAGGATTTTATGGTTCTTTACAATACACCATGTTGATTGCAGCAATGGCAAAATTTAAATATAGTACTTTAACAATTAAGTATTATCCAGATGTTGAGGGATATGAATACAAAATTTATAAATCACAACATGTGCAGTTGTTCTTTAGTGATCCATTGAAATCATGCTTGAATGATCTTACACCGATTCCTGATGATTGTAGGATGGTTGGTCGTATTCAAAAAAAATCAATGTATCCTGGAGGGAATGGTCAAACCTTGGCTTGTGTTATTCAATTATTAGAAAGAAAAATTTATTAATAAAAAGAACTGTATATGTAGGAAATGATGATTATGGAAATCAATAAAAATATGACCAGAGCTGAACAGATTGGTCATGTATATGAATATACTTCAAAGTATGCGATTTATATCGGAAGTAGAGTTAAAAATGAATCTGATTTTGTGGAAACAGTAATTGAAAAAACATATATGGAAGCGGATGAAAGAACAGCCCATTTGTGGGATGATTATAGTTTTGAATATTGGATAGATTATTTTCACAAAAAGTGCATGGAAAGTATTTATGATTCGTTAGATCCTGAAAAATTCTCCTTTGATTTTTGTGAAATTAGTGAGGACGTAATTGAATTTGAAGCGAATTTAAAAAATGATAAAAAAGATTTTATTTATGATGAAAATGTGAATTATAACGCACAAATACAACTTTTAGATGAAAGACTCAATTTATTATCACCAAAACAAAGGTTTGTGTTGATCTTGTTTTATGTTTTTGATACAGATTTATCTGAAATTGCCGATTTATACAACTTGAAAGAATTAAAAGTAAAATCAATTTTGGCTGATTCTCGTAAGAAATTAAATATGCCAATACCATTCTTTCGTTGGGTATTGAGTTATCAATTGAGTTTACAACCACCCAAAAGATTTATTGTAGATGATTTAATCTCTAATACATATTACAAAACAGGAGTGGAACAATATAGGCCATACTAATCATTTTCAAAAAAAATTAAAAAAATTTAAATTTAGTATAACCATTTGAAAGATTGTTTCGTCTTATATAGTGAAAAGGTAAATTAGGAGGATATGAGAATGAAAAAATTAGTATTAGGAATGGCTACAGTATTTATGTTGATGTTAGGATCGGTTTCACCTGTGCTTGCATATGAATATGATGGTGTTGACACTTCGGAAATGACACAGGAAGAACTTTGGGCGGCTCAAGAAAAACATCTTCAGGAAAGAATGGAAACTTCAGAAGATATGCAAAAGACAAAAAAAACGGTTGAAACCATGTTTCAAGTTATTCCAGTGCTTATGGTTATAATGGTTGGAGGAACTGTAATTTGTTCTATCTATAATGCGTTTTCTACAAGTCATATTTCGGATGATATGAGTGAATGGAGTAATGGTTCTTCTAAATATGATTATAACAACTATGATCAAAGAGATTATGAACAAGCTGTTGAAGAACAAATAAAAGTACATGCATCTGTTCATAAACAAGAAAAAGAAATCAAAAAAAATAATAATCTATTCGATGATGATTATTTGATTTAAAAATATATTGAAAATCATTTAGAACATAATGTTATAGGAGGAGAAAAAAATGAGTTTAAATATGGATGAGTTAAATCGTAAGATTGAGGAGAATTTGAAATTGCAAGAGGAAATGAAAAAGCAGCTTGCAGAAATGGAAGAAATTAAAAAGAATTTGTTGAATTCTGAATTACAAGGATTGATGAATAAAAGAAAAGAATTGTTGTCAGAAAAGGATAAATCAAAAGCAACATTGAACAGTTTAAAAAATGAGAAAAGTATTCTTGAAGAAAAGATTTTAAAAGAAGATGAGCACTACAACAGCATCCTAAAAGAATTGGATTCTTTGGATGATAAAATTGCAGGTGTATCTGATATGGGATATGCAAGTAATAAAGAAGAGACTGTATCTGAAAAGAAAACTACTCCTGAACCAATGATTGAACCAGTAGTAGAAAATATTCCAGAAGAGGTTGTTGAAGAGAAAGCACCAACTAAAACAGAAATGCATGAAATTCCAAAACAACCAGAATCTATTTTTGAAGAGGCGGTTAAAGCTGCAAAGTCTAATGACAATACTGGTGTTCGTTATAGTAATACATTTAGTGGTTTGAAGAAATATGATGAAGAACTATATTATTTTGTTGATGGATTAGAAAGAAGTGCAGAATATTCTTTTAATGAAACTTTTACTAAGTTAGGAAATTTCTTGGATTTATTTACAAATAAGATTTTGGCAAAAAATAATGTAAATATCTCTGCAGTAGTACAAAATAAAATGACTACAGTTGATAAATTAACTGCGAAAATCAATTATATTATTTCAAATCAGATTATTACTGTACCAGCAGATAATGTAAGTTATAAATGTGCAGCTTGTGATGAATATATTAAGACAAACTGTTTTACATTCTTAATGATGCTTTATAAGACTGCTGTATTACCAAAAGAACAATTACGTAATTCATACCCAATTTATAACGATGAAGTAATGACAAAATGTTTAAAATGTATCTTATTTGTTTTAAATAGATTCTATGTAGCATAGGGATTAAAGTATGGAAAAGGGTTTAATTACAAGAGCAAGAAAAAAGGATAATGAAGCAATTGCTGAGATTATTCAATTAACAGAAAGAAAAGCATATTTTATTGCTTATAAAGTAGTGAATAATGAGGCTACAGCTAAAGATATTGTACAGGAAGCTTATATTCAAGCATTCCAGAAACTGGATCAATTGAGTGATGATTCTAAGTTTGAGAGTTGGTTCAATCAGATTGTTTCGCATAAGGCATTGGATTATACAAAATCTAAACAAGGTAAGAATAAGCCAGTTGAGTTTAGTTCTCTAGATGATGAGGAGGATAGACTTGAATTTGAGGCGAATATAAAGAATGATAAGGCTTCTTTTGAACCAGAAGCAAGTATGAATTATAAAGAGCTTCAAGAAGGTGTTCAGGGCGTATTAAATGAACTTCCTGAAAATCAAAGATTAGCTTTGATGATGTATTACTTTGAAGATATGAGTGTTTCTGAAATAGCAGATGTTTATGGTGTGAGTGGAAACACAGTAAAGGGATATCTAGCTTATGGAAGAAAGAAAATCAAGAATATAATTGAGGCAATGAGAGAAAAGGGTGTATCTTTCTATGGCGTTGCACCAATGCCATTCTTAACATGGATGTTACATGATCAAATGGCTAAGATAGCTGTATCACATGTATCAAAGGATATCATTATCAAAACGGTTGGAACAAGTGCAGCAGCTACAACGGCTGGAGCAGCTGCTACTAAGACAGGAGCATCCAAATCAGGATTTGCGAAATGGTGGGCAAGTAAAACGACGAGTGTAAAAGCAGGAGTATGTGCTGGAACAGTAGCTGTAACTGGTGCAGTTGGATATGCAGCAGTTGATTATAATAGTAACTATAATCAGGTAGTTAGAGCTGTTGAAAAACTTGATGCTTTACACTCTTATGAAATCTACGAATACACTATGGGTCCTACTATTGAAAATGACGAGTATATTGGTAATTATGAATTAAATGATCGTTTGTATGTAGAAAATACAGATTCACCAGATGTTTATAGTGTAATTTATTATGCGAACCCTGAAGCAGGTGTCGAACAAAACTTGTTTGAAAAATTTGATGGTAAAAAAATGGCATCATGTTATTCAGATGCGAATAGTTTTGATGAATTAGATCCAAATTTAATTTCAGAATATAAGGAGCCTTCATTTGGAGAGGATGGAAGGCCAACTAGTGATGCTCCTTCTGTAGGTATATGGAGATTAAAATATGATACTATAGTGAAATTTGATACTTATAATGAAAACTATTTAAGCTTATATAATACGTATTATAAAAGTTTATATGGTAAAGATAATATACAAACAAACCTGAAGAAGAAATATCTTAAAATAGCACAAGAAGGTTTAAATAATGCAAAAGTAACAGAAAAAGATGGAGAAAAAACATTCTCTTATCAAACATATGATCTATCAATTGATGAAGAAGGAAATATTCAAGAAAATAAAGATATTATTTTCAATCTCACAGTTACAATCGACAAAGATGGATACTTTAAGAAATATACAAATCATTATAATATAGATTATGAGTACAAAAATGAAATAACTATAGGTAACATACTAAAAAAACAGTGACTCAATTATAGTTATTAAATTGTTTTAAGATGCAATCGAAAGATTGCATCTGTATTTTCATAAATAAAAGAAGTAGGGATACAAGGTGTTAGAGGAGAAATATGGAAAAGGACTTAATTAATAGAGCAAGAAAAAAGGATGTTCAAGCCATTAGTGAGATTGTTCAAAAAACACAGCGTAAGGCAATTTATTTTGCATATAAGGTTGTAAATGATGAAGCGTTAGCTAAGGATATAGTTTTACAATCTTATATATTGGCTTTTCAGAATTTAGATCAATTGATGGATGATGGAAATTTTGAACATTGGTTTGGCAGAAAGGTTTCAGAACAATTATTGAATCAAATTGAATATGAAAAGAATTCATCTTTAAATTCTAGTTTCTATGTAGATGAAGAAGATCGAATTGAATTTGATGCCAATGTTCGAAATGATAAAATGCCGTTTAAGATTGAATCGTTTATGAATGTTCAAGAGATTCAAGATTCTACACAAAGTGTTTTAAATCTATTAACAGAAAAACAAAGATTGATGTTGATGATGTATTATTTTGAAAATATGAGTATATTTGAAATTGCTGATATTTTTGGTGTAAGCGAGAATGCTGTAAAAGATAATTTGGCTTATGTCAGAAAGAAAATAATGAATATTCTAAGCAATGCAAATGTTAGATCTATGTCATTTTTGAGTTGTTTTTTAAATGATCAAATGTCAAAAATGATTTCATGTCATGTATCTGTGGATACAATTGTTGAAGCAATAAGATGTATACCTCAACAAGTAGGAATATACGACAATATGTCTGGTATCCTTGGTTGGTGGCTTCGAAAAACAGCGATTTCTAAAGCTTTGATTGTTGTTCTTTCAATGACTCTAATGTTTTTTATATTGGGTGCGTTAAGTGGGAGCAACTATAATACAATTGTAAATGCTACAGAAAAGTTGGACACTCTTGAATCGTTTCATATAAAAGGAGTGCAGCACACACAAAATGGTGATATTGATTTTGATGTTTATATCAAAAATACAGATGATATTGATGAGTATTATGCGGTTGCTACAACTACAATTCCTGAAGAAGTTGGTTATTATTATGTTTTCCATTACAAAGATAATCAATGCCAAAAGTATATAACGACTACACCTGTTGATTTAAATTCAATAGATGGAAGTCAATTTGGAGAATATTTAACACCATCAACCAATGGAAATGATCTTGTGGATTGTTATATACTTTCTTCAAAATCTTTATATAAAGAGATATTAACAATGCAACCTGACAGTTATGATATAGCGCTTTTGAAAGCATGTGGTATATTGTTTAATGGAGATGAAAATTTGAGGATTAGAGCTGTAGATAAAGTACGAGTTTTAGATGAGGAAAATATAAATGAAGCTAACTTTGAAAGAGATGGAGATATAAAGAGAATAAAGTATAATCTTGCATTATGGAAAACAGACAATTCAAATGAAATAATTACAGAACAAAAATCAGATTCAAGTAATATGGTTGAAATTCGTGATGGATACATAACACATTTAGAGTTAAATGATCCGTTTGATGGTGGACAATATTACTATGGTAGTTATTTAAAAATGGATTTTATGGACTTTGTTGAATAGATACAGAAAAGTATCTATTTTTTTATGCTAACGAAAAGCACTTGTTTTATTTGAGTTAGATGAAAAAGATAAAATTTATTGATCATATATATAACCATACTTACTTTTTCTTCGTCTTAATAGTGTAAGGCAAAATAGAAGGAGAAATTTTATATGAATAGAAGTAAAGTTATGTTTTCAGGTTTAGTGTTTTCAGTTGTATTTGGATTGATGTATTGGTATCGGGATTTGTTGGGTAATAAGGAAATTACCATTATGGATCAGTCGCTTATTGATCATTTTGATTTGAAGCTTTGTTTAACTGTTGCAGTATTGAGCATGTTGCTTATTGTAGTTCTTCTTTATAGTAAAGAAGTAGATCCAGATCAATATAGATTTGAATATATTCGTAGTACTTTAAGTGAGGATGAGTTAAAAAGAATTGATGGTTTGGACAAAGAGAGTAAGCGCATTGCGTATGAGAAGCGTTCTAATGAATTTTCTTATAAACAAATATTGGAATGTAGAAATTATGTGAATGAAAATAAGCCAAAGACAAGTTGGCTTTTGAAAGTTGGATTATTAAGTTTAATATCAGCAGCTTTGGTTATGGTATTAAGTCCTGTGTATAAAGATTATAAGACTGCTCAGAATGAATATAATGAAATATTAAGACTTCAAGAAGAGGCTTATAACCAGATTATTGAGGATGAATATATCACTTTGGATGGTTTACCAACAATTCATGTAATTCCTGGTAATTCTTTAAAAATTGGTGATGTACAAAAATATATGGATTTATTTGTAAAATCTCAACCTAATTTTTTATTGAGTAATTGTCGTATGATCCATATTTGCGACCCAAAGAATTTTATGGATATCGCAATAGCTGATGGAGTGGATGTAACAGCTGGTGGACAAGGAACTGCATATGCATATGCTTCATCGGATGATTTTTCAATAACATTACAGATTGATGTAGATGAAGATTATGGTCAAAAAGATGCAGTGAGTCATGAGTTAAGTCATATATTTGATTTTGCGTGTGGATCTGGATATGGAGATTATGGCATTTCAGATGGCGCACAATTACAGAGTTTATATCAAAATTATACAGATTGTGTAGGGGCATATGGTGCTACGGATTCAGCAGAATATTTTGCGCAAGCTGGTGCTATGTATGTGAATGATCCTGAGAATTTGGAATCTGTTTGTATGGATTTATATAACTTTGTGGATAGTCTTTATCATATGTATTAAAAAAATTTAAATTTTATATAACCAATTATGGAGTTGTTTCGTCTTATATAGTGAGGAGGACAGAGATATGAGTTAGAAATATATAGTTGTTGAGTTGAGATTGATTTAGAAAGAAAGAAGGTATAGAAATGAAAAATAGGAATAAGACATTAACAAGTTTAGCTGCAGCTAGTATGGTTTTGACACAGGCTGGTCAAATGAGTGTATTTGCGAAAGAAGAACCAATGAAGAATTTATCAGATACTGAAGAGGTTAGCGTTGAAAAAACTCAAAAGGAATTGTTGGAGGAGCAAATCAAGAACACTTTGGATAAAGTAAATGAGGCTAAAAAGAAATTTGATGAGGCTCAAGAAAAATATGAAACTTACAATAAGAATGATTATGCGTATGCTGTTTCAAATAGGGATTTGGCTGAAAGAAATTATTTAAGTGCAAAAGATGATGCTCAAGAAGCAATTGTTTCTGCCTTAGAAAAACAGATTCAAGAATTAGAAGCGAATCAAAAGGCTTTAAAAGATGCGAATGATAAAAAGAAAGGGTTGGAGTCTAAACTTGAGGATGCGAATAGAAAGTTAAAACAGGCTCAAGATGATTTAATTGAACAGCAAAAGAAATATGAATCTTTATTGAATGGTAGTTCAAAAGAGCAGATCGAACAGAGTGTAAATGAATTAAAAGCTCAATTGGAAAGTGCAACACTAGCTTATCAAGCGGCTTCAAATAGAGTAAATGAGCTTTTGAATGCTAAACAAGAGGCTGAAGCTAAAGTATTGGATTTACAGAATACTTTAGAAGGTGCAAAGGCTGAGTTATCGAATGCTAAGGGTGATGTGGTTAATGCGCAAAATGCGTATGATGTTGCAAATGCGGATTATAATGAAAAGCTTGAAATTTATAATGGGGCTAGTGATCCAGAATTAAAGGCGGAGTATGAAAAGCAGGTTATTGAAGCAAAGAATAATTTGACAATTGCACAAAGTGATTTGCAGAATGCTGAGTTGATTCAACAAAGTAAGGCGGATGCTGTTGCAAATGCTGAGTCATGTGTTGTTGAGGTAGAAAATGAGATTTGTGATTTAAAGTCTTTGATAGATGCAAAAGAAAATGAATTGTTAGGCATAAATGAATCTATAGGAATTGTAGAAAAAGAATTGAGTGCAGCTAAAGAAGAGTTAACGAATGCTATAGAAATAGAAAATAGTATGGAAGAGGTTTTAAATAAGGCTCAAATTGCTTTGGATAAAGCAAAAAAGGAAGTTGAAGCACAACAAATGAATGTAGATAAGGCTCAAAGTGATGTAGATGCACAACAGAAGATTGTAAATCAATTACGTGTAGATAAGGAGCAGGTAAGTCAAAAAATATCTCTGGGTTCTAAAGGGTTCTTTGAGGCGTATGGGTATACGAATGCTTTAAAGGTATTGGAAGAAAACAGTGTAGAGATCGGTAAGTATACTGAGGTTGGTGCTGAAAATGATGCGACGAGTTTAGAAAATTTTAAAAAGGCAATTGCTATGGTTAAGACGGGCAATACGTTACGTACAACGGATGATAATTTTAAGGGGTTAAATCCTTTAAAGGTGAGTGCGGAAATGTTTGCGATTTCTCAGGTACAGGTAAATCAGATGGCTAAAACGGAATATGGTCATACTCGATTGTATAATGTGAGTGAAAATATTGCGGTTGGTTATGATGATCCTTACGTTGGTTGGTATACTGAGGAGAAAGCTGTCTATGATTATCTTCAAAAAAAGGGATGGGATATCAATGATATAAGAGATTCTCAAGGAAATTATATTGATGTGGATAAGGCAAATGAAATTGTTAAGGCTTGTAATCTTCCAGATATTCCTTGGGTTCAAACTGGACATTATACAAATATATTAAAGTCTAGATATGTTGGTACCGGAACAGCTTGGATTGAGGGGTATACTTCAAATGGACATCATAAACATGCAGGACAAGTATTTTCGAGTCAATGTAGTCTAGATAGTTTATTAACGATTGATGAGTTTGAATCTCAATTTAATGCTTATTATGACTCATTAATGAATGCGGATGGTGCTTATGAAGATGCGAATGTGATTTTAAATCAATTAAAAGGGGAATTGTATAAGCAAAATGCTTTATTAACACAAAAAACAAATGATCAAAAGGTTACTGAACAAAATAAAGTAAATGCAGAAAATAAATTGAATTCAGCAAAAAATGAAGTGGGTCGTTTAGAAAGTGTTGTTAGAAAAAAACAAAAGAATTTGGATGATTTGTGTTCCGAAGAAACAACTTCAAATATTGTGAATGAGATTCAAAACTTAAAGGCATTGAAATCCAATAAAGAGTCGTTAGACTTGGTTATTGCGCGACAAGAGGTCGAGAATGCTAAAAAAGAGATGGCAGAAGCGAATGTAAATGTAAATAATAAAGAAGCTTTAGTGAAGAATGCTCAGATGGAATTGGATAAGAAAAATGAGATTTTAGAGGAATCAAATAAGGGGAAAGAGATAGCGTATAATAATTTAAAAATTTCTGAAACTGTATTAAAAGAAAAGGGTAAAGTATTGGCAGATACTAAAAAAATTGTTTCTGAAAAGCAGTCAAATGTGAATTTAAAAGAGAGTGAAATTGATTGTGCTAGTGAACTATTAGATGGTATTTCTAAAGATTTAAGTGAATCTAGAAAAGCTGAAGAGATTAAAAAAGTAGAAATGAATAATATAAATGAAAATTATCAAGCATCTTTATCCGTTCAAAACAGATTGAATAATACAAGTGATTCAATTTATCATTTAAATACTAGAATTCAGAATTTGAATAAAATGACCACTGAAATGTGTGATAGTATCACAATCAATGATCTTAGTATTCAGAAAATAAATGCTAAGGTTGCAGAATTGGAATCTATAAAATTAGAGATTGAAGATGTGAAAGCAGAATTTGATTCTTTCATTGCAAATCATCCACTTCAGTCCAATAAAATACGTAATGGTATAGTTGAATCTTTATATGAAAAGATTGATGTCATGAAAGAGGCTTATAGAAATTATGAAGAGGCTTTAAAAGCTTTTGAAGATGCGGATATGTTGAATAGTGAGAATGTAAAAGCTTTAGAGTTGGCTAGTAAGAATTATGCTTTGGCAAGATTGGATTTAGAAAATTCGAATAATAATTTGAAAGTTTACTTAGAGAATGTAGAAGATGATGTAGAAATCAAAGAAAAGGAAAATGTAAATACTGCAACGGAAACTGCATTAGGATTCTTTACATTAAGTGGTGTCTTAGGTTTAGCAGGACTTGCGTTAGCAGGAAAGAAAACGAAAAGGGAAGAAGAATAATTTAATGGGTTTATAGGAATAGGCTGGAAATTTGAAAGGGTTGTATGTCATTGTTATGGTCAAGGAAAGAAGGTGAAATGATTTTTGCGATTCTTGTGTTTGTAGAAGGATGAATAAAAGATAAATAGCAATTCAATTTGGAGGTAGAGCTACCTACTTTTTATATGGGCATATTCATTGATGGATGTCTAAGAAAGGTCCATAATAGGTCGTGGTCGCGATAATTTGAAGCGTTTAATGAATGCATTCATTGTATATGGAGTACTTGGTTTAATTGGTGGAGTGTTTTATTGTGAATTTACAAAATTGAATGGTTTTACTGATTTTACAACATTGTCGGTTGTTCATACGCATTATTTGATGTTGGGAATGGTATTTTTCTTAATGCTTGTATTATTAGAGAATAACTTTCATTTCATAGATAATAAGGTAAGAAAGTATTTAATCTTTTATCATATTGGATTGAATTTAACAGTGATTATGTTAGTCGTTCGTGGTGTAGTGCAAGTCCTTAGTTTAAATGTTTCAAGTGCAGTTCTTTTTGGAATTGCACATTTAATTTTAGGTATTTCTATGGTTTTGGTTTTGATTTCAATTCGAAATTGTATCAAGGATTCATTTTGACAATATCACATAATTTAATAAATACGCTTTATATAAAGTGGATAAATGTGGTTTTATCCGCTTTTTTTGTGCTTGTGTTTTTGTGTGATGCTTTTTCATGTGTTATACTTTTAAAGATAGGAATACCTATCGAATTAGAAGGGGAGTCAAGCATGATTTCAGTATGTATGGCCACATATAATGGCGAGAAGTATTTAAAAGATCAACTAGACTCTATTTTAAAGCAGATTCAAAGTAGTGATGAAGTCATCATTTCGGATGATGGTTCAAATGATTCTACAAGATATATTATTGAGAAATTTCAAAAGGAATATAAGAATATTTATTTGGTGGATGGTCCTAAACGTGGGGTTCAAAAGAATTTTGAGAATGCCTTAAAACATGCCAGGGGAGATATCCTTTTTTTGAGTGATCAAGATGATATTTGGATGGATGGTAAGGTTGAAAGAGTTTTGAAGGAATTTGAGAATTCAAATACTTTGTGTGTGGTTCATGATGCCGAAATTGTGGATGGAAATATGAATAAGGTGAAGGATTCTTTTTTTGAATTGAAGAATGGAAAGCCTGGCCTTTTACATAATTTATATAGGAATGCGTTTATTGGATGTTGTATGGCATTTCGTAAATGTGTTTTTGAGAAGAGTTATCCGTTTCCAGATCATATTGAGATGCATGATTGGTGGATTGGTTTAGTGGCTGAATGTATGGGGAATACGGTATTTATTTACGAGCCGTATTTAAAATATAGAAGGCATGGCGATAATGCGTCTTCTTTGCATCATCATCCATTAAAGAAAATGATCTTTAATCGCTTATATTTTATTGAACAATTGATGATTCGTTGGATACAGGTGGGATGGCATGCTTAAAATAGGTTCTTGTACAGTATTATTCAATCCGGATAGGGATGTGATTTCGAATGTTGAAACATACAAAGATTTAGTGGATGTTTGTGTTGTAGTGGATAATTCGGAAAAGAAAAATGAAGTGTCGAAATATTTTGAGGAAAATTCTTCATATATTTATATTGATATGCATGGCAATCAGGGGATTGCGGCTGCATTAAATGCCGGTATTGAATATCTTCATTCTAAAAATATGGATATGGCTTTGACAATGGATCAGGATAGTTTATTTCCTACATCGGATTATTTAGCTATTTATCAATTGATTGAAAAATACAAGGATGAATATTCATTAATTGGTTTGGATGTGAATCGAGTGGATCCAAGTCAAGAAATTGTTTTAGTTCCTTATTGGATTACTTCGGGTAATTTTGTGAATATTTCAGATTTCTATTTGGCTGGTAAAATGAATGAATCATTATTTATTGACTATGTTGATTTTGATTTGGGATATAGATTTAAAAAGGCACATTTAAAGATTGGATATTTAAGTGGATATTGTATAACGCATACAATTGGAAATCCTATTCCAATTCATGTATTGAATAAGACTTTTTATGCGTTGAATCATTCGCCAATTCGTTATTATTATCGTTATCGGAATGCGTATTATTTATATCATTATGTGGATAAAGAATTCTTTAAAAAAGAGTATCGTCGTGAGATGTTTGGTAGTTTGATTAAGATGTTTCTTTTTGAAAAGAAGCGAAATGAAAAGATAAAAATGATTAAAAAGGGACTTTCGGATGCGAAGAAAAGGCGTTTAGGAAAGTTCAATGCCTAATTTTTTTGTTTCAGTGTTGTAATTATGGTATACTTTTAGGCGTGGGAATAATTCCTGCAGGAAATGAGATGTATTGGTTATTCAGTCATTTTGACTATAAAATAAGTAGTTTTTAACTGGGGGATAGTTAAAGGCATAAACAAACTTTAGACAAGGGAGTCAATTATGTTGATCACAATTATAAGTGCAGAGCACTCTTTACGTAGTAAATGGGTAAGAGAATATTTTGCTTCAAAGGGGGACGAAGTTAAGATGATCTCTGTGAATACGAGTTCTGTACATTCTTTCTTTGCGAAGATTCATTTTTTGAAGCAATTAAGAAAGAGTTTGGATGCATTAAGTCCGAATCTTATATATTGTGATGCGACGATTGATTTTCTTATGCGTGAACTTACGGTATATAAAAATAAAAATAATAATGTAAAATTAGTTTTTGATGTATGTGATGATATTCATGCAGATCAAAAATATTTAAATCAGGCAGACTATATTTTTTGTGCGAGTGAATCATGCAGGGCGTATATTCATGGCGCGCACATCTTATATTCGACAAATGGTCAATCTTGTTTGAATACAAGTCCTGAGTTAAGTAAAGAGGAATTGTTTTTTTGTTTAATTGGAAATAAGAATATAGATATGAATTTTTGTGTTTCCTTTTTAAGAGAATGCTCTATATTAAAGAAGTGTACTCTACATATTTTGGGGGATTGGAAACTCAAAGAAAGTTTTATACAAAGTGTTTTAAGTGTTGGTGTAAATGTCATAGATCATAAAGACTTAGATAGTCAATCAACAAGGCAAGATGTCTATGATCAATGTCATTATGGGTTGAATTTAATGGATTTTGAAGGGATAAATTCAGAATCTTTAGAATATATGTGTGGACAGCTTCCAATCATAAATTCTATAGAAGGGGATCTTAGCCAATTTTGTAAGTTATGGGATATTGGAAAGAATATTGATGCTCAAAACTATAAAATTGTTGCTTCTAATATTTGTGCAGAATGTTTAGATGTGCAATTAAATCGAAGATTACATATGCGTAATTTATATAAAACATATTTTACGAAAGATAAATTTTTTGAAACATTAGATGAAATAGGAGGAAGTTTATGAGTCGTCATGAAGAAAAGAAGAAGTCTATAGTTTTTATAATATTTGGCATTTTATTATCCATTGTATTAGTTGCATTTACAGGTGTTTTAATTTATCAACTTTATAAATTACAAGTTTTACCGGATAAAATTTTAATTCCAGGAATTTTAGCTATCATCCTATTTGGATTGATTTTGTTGTTGGTGCTAAACTTCTGTACACATGGAATAATTAGTAAAATTATATATTCATTTTTAGTTATTGCGATTTGTGTTGTATATGGATTTGGAAACTTCTATTTGTATTCTACAAGTAAAACATTAACGACAGTAACAACACAATCCAATAAAGCGAAAAACACTGTTTCAGTCATTGCGATGAGTTCTAGTGGCATGGAAGATGTAAAGAGTTTAGAAGGGGCTAAGCTTGGTGTTTTGACAAATATTGGTAAGGAATCGACTGAAAAGTCATTGAAGGATATTAAAAAGAATAAAGTGACTTATACAAAATCAGATTATGATAATGTGCCTAGTTTGATTAAGGCTTTGTATGATGGTGAAGTGGATGCGGTTGTATTAAATGAAGCGTATCGTTCAAATGTATGTGATATTGAAGAATATGCCAATTTCAATAATGAGACAAAGGTGATTCATAAAACGGTTTATTATACAAAAGAAAACAGTTCTCCATTAGCGGTTTCGGATATTACTGCAAAACCATTTAATATTTTAATTAGTGGAAACGATTCATTTGGCTCATTAGATGAAAATTCAAGATCGGATGTAGATATGTTAGTTACAATCAATCCAGTGACTTCAACTATTTTATTAACAAGTATTCCTCGTGATTCTTATGTTACAGAAGTATGTGATGACTATGCATGTAACTATGGAGTAACGGATAAGTTAACACATACAGGAATGTATGGTGTAGATACGACAAAAGATACAATTGAAAATTTATTAGATATTGAAGTCAACTATGTATATCGTGTGAACTTTACAAGCATGATCAACATTGTGGATGCTCTAGGGGGAGTGGATGTAACAGTACCTGAGGGTATGGCCGTTTCTAAATTTTATACAAATAGTAATTTAGAAGGTGTGCATGAAGGTGAAAACCACTTAGATGGTAAACGTGCATTAGCTTATTCTCGTGAAAGAAAAGCTTACTTAGATGGGGATGTTCAACGTGCTCGTAACCAGCAACAAGTATTGCAGGCTATGTTTAAAAAGGCTACATCACCAGAGATTATTAAGAATTATGTAAACTTATTAAATGCCTTGATTGGTGCTTTTGATACAAATATGACAACAGATGAAATTACTTCTTTTATCAAATACCAAATTCAGGCAAAACCAAATTGGAAATTTGAACAATTTGTGCTTAAAGGAGATAATGATCTACGTGTAAGTCCAGAACTCGGTTCGGAAGTCAGTGTCGTTATCTTATATGATTCTTATATCAGTATTGCACATGATAAGATTCAAGCTGTATTGGATGGAAAATCAAGTGATACAGTAGAAGCACAAGAGGATACTCCAGCAGGAACTTTATCTGAAGAAGAAATTGAAGCTCAAATTCAGTATGGTTTAATGACAGAAGCTCCAATTGAAGAAGAAGGTTCAGAAATTTATTACGGGAACTAACAAGATTCTTTATTTAGAATGATGATTGAAAAAAGATTAGGGGAAGCTTGGCTTCCCCTGTAATGTTATGAAAGACTAGGTGTATTTATGAAAGTGTTATTCAAATTTGTTTTATTATCAGCTATGTTAATTAGCTTTACTGGCTGCCAAAAAAGTAATGAAGTTGCGATTTATCAATTATCAAATCAATCCTACTCACAAATGATGTCATACATTATTGAAGATGAAGGAACAACAATTGTGGTAGATGGTGGTACAGCAGAAGATGAAGAAAATTTAATTAAGACTATTAAAAAGGTCAGTAAAGATCGTAAGGTAGAAGCTTGGTTTTTAACACATTATCATAAAGATCACACGGGTGCTTTAGCAAAATATCTACAGAGTGGTTCAAATGAAATTCAAATTGATAATGTATATTATAATTTTCCAGAAGAATCTTGGGTAGAAAAAAATGAACCTCATCGTTATGAGGATGTGGTTGCGATTGATCAAGGCCTAAAGACATTTGATAATAAGGAAGTTGTTTCATTCAATCAAAAAATTACAGTTGGTGAAGATCAAATAGATGTATTAAGAACATATAATCCAGAAATCACTGAAAATGCCGGAAATAATTCATCGAGCGTATATAAAATGAATGTACAAGGAACGAAAATTTTATTTTTAGGAGATTTAGGTGTTGAAGGTGGCGAAGAACTTTTGAGCTTAAACAAAGAAGCTATCAAAAATATGGATTATGTTCAAATGGCTCACCATGGACAAGCAGGTGTAAATGAAGATGTATATCAAGTCATTGATCCTAAATATTGTTTATGGCCAACCACAGATTGGTTATGGAAAAATGAGGGCAAAGCCTACAAAACAGATGAAACAAAAAAATGGGTTAAAGCTTTACATGTAAAGAAAAATTATGTAGCAGACAATGGAACTGTCCGTATTGAATTAAAGAAAAAAGAAAAATAGATTGCGAGGAAGAAATATGGATTTTTTGAGAAGTCTTAATAAGAACAAAGAGTTAATATGGTTTTTAGCTAAGGATGATATTAAAAAAAGATATGCCGGATCCTCACTAGGAATCGTATGGGCTTTTGCACAGCCTTTGGTAACTATCACTATTTATTGGTTTGTATTCCAGATTGGATTACGTTCAGTTGCACCAGGACAATATGGAGATATGCCATTTTTGGTTTGGATCATGTGTGGTTTGATTCCGTGGTTCTTTTTTAGTGATGGTATAAACAGTGTAACTTCAGTCTTTCTTGAATATAGTTATTTAGTAAAGAAAGTTGTATTTGATATTAATATTTTACCGGTCATTAAAATTATTTCAGCCATGTTTGTACATATCTTCTTTATCTTTTTGATTTTTATTGTCATGGCTTTATTTGGATATATGCCTTCAATTTGTTATATTCAAGCATTTTATTATTCATTTTGCATGATTTGTTTGATTCTAGCTATTGGATATTTTACATCAAGTTTATCCGTTTTTTTCAGAGATTTACCACAACTTGTACAAGTATGTTTATCAGCAGGAATGTGGTTAACACCAATTATGTGGGCTTTTGATATGCTTCAAGGTTATTGGTTTTCATTTATTTTTAAATTAAATCCAATGTTTTATGTTGTAGAAGGATATCGTAGTGCCATTTTAGGACATCAATGGGTGTTTTCAAATTGGAAACTAACAATCTATTTCTGGTGTGTTGTTGTATTGTTGACTTTAATTGGGCGAAATGTGTTTAAAAAGATGAAGCCACATTTTGCGGATGTTTTATAGGAGATAAGAAAATGGATAGTGTTATTGAAATAAAAAATATTTCTAAAATCTATAATTTATATAATAAACCAAGTGATCGATTAAAAGAGGCTTTGTTTTCACGTAAATCGAGACACACAGAATTTGCGGCATTAAATGATGTTTCTTTTAATGTAAATAAAGGCGAAATCCTAGGAATCATTGGTAAAAATGGAAGTGGAAAATCGACAATTTTAAAAATTATTACAAGTGTATTAACACCAACATCTGGCGAATGTATTGTCAAAGGTAAAATTGCCGCACTACTAGAACTTGGTGCAGGTTTCAATATGGAATATACGGGTATTGAAAATATTTATTTAAATGGACAGATGATTGGTTTTTCTAAAGATGAAATGGATAAAAAATTACAAGACATTATTGATTTTGCCGATATTGGAGAACATATTTATCAACCGGTTAAAACATATTCAAGTGGTATGTTTGCACGCTTAGCTTTTTCAGTGGCTATTAGTGTTGATCCAGATATTTTGATTGTAGATGAAGCTTTATCGGTTGGAGATGTTTTTTTTCAAAATAAATGTTATCGTCGTTTTGAAGAATTTAGAGAACGAGGAAAAACTATTTTATTTGTAACACATGATATGGGTAGTGTCATTCGTTATTGTAATCGTTGTGTTTTATTAAATGCAGGAAAGAAAGTGGCTGAAGGAAAGCCGCAAGAAATGGTCGATCTATATAAACGAATTATGGTTGGCCAATGGAATGAAAATGAAGAGAGTTCAGAGGAAGCATCATCGATTCAAAGTTCAAATGCAAAGAATGATCAATTATGGAAAGATCAAATCAGTACAAATCCAGATATTGAAGTTTATGGAGATGGAAGAGCGGATATTATCGATTTTGGAATATTCTCAGATACAGGAGATATTGGAAATAATGTCTATAAAGGAGATTATTATTCAATAAAAATGAGGGTTCGTATCAATGAAGATAACTTGAATCCAATCTTTGCGTTTAAGTTAAGAGATATCAAGGGAACGGAATTAACGGGAACAAACACAATGTTAGAAGATATTGATACTTCTCAATGTAAAAAAGGGGATATTGTTACGATTACATTTAGACAAAAACAATATTTACAACCAGGACAATATTTAGTTTCTTTAGGATGTACTGCTTTTGAAGGAGATCAATTTGTCGTATATTGCCGAAACTATAATTGTTGCGTCTTAGGTGTTGTTGCACAAAAAGGTACGATTGGTATATTTGACAGTGAGTCTGAAGTGAGTGTTTCTGTCGAATAGTCTAAGTGTGTTATAATATGTATATATTTTTAAAAAGGTGAAATTATGGATGTAAGTATAGTAATACCAACAAAAAATGGCGGTGCTTTATTTGATGAAGTACTAACGATGATTGATAAACAAGAAACAGAATATGAATATGAAGTGATTTGTGTAGATTCTGGTTCAACAGATGATACAGTAGACATTATTAAACGTCATCATTGTATTTTAAAACAAATTGACAAAACAGAGTTTGGCCATGGTAAAACACGAAATTTAGGTGCAAGTTTAGGAACAGGTGAGTTTATTATTTTTATTACACAAGATGCTTTACCTTATGATACGCACTGGATTCAAAATTTTATTGATGGTATGAAATCCGATCCTGAAATTGTAGGTGGTTTTGGAAAACACTATCCATATCCGGATTGTAATATTTTTGACAAAAGAGATTTAACTTTATTATTTCAAGGGTATGGTACAACGAATACGATTTATCAATTAGATGATAAAGAGCGTTATAAAAATGAAGAAGGTTATCGTCATTTGTTAGCTTTTTATTCAGATAATAATTCATGCATGAGAAGAGATATTTGGGAAAAATATCCATATGATGATGTGAATTTTGCAGAAGATCAAATTTGGGCAAAGAAGATGATTGAGCTTGGCTATAAGAAATTATATTGTCCTTATGCAGGGGTATACCATTCTCATAATTATGAGCTAGAAACATATAAACAAAGATTTTATGATGAATATAAGGGTATATATACAATCCATCAATATGTAATGGTAAAAGACATCCCCCATTTACTTGTGGGATATTATAGATTTGTGAAAAATAATTTGAATTATGTTAATTCATTGGATATGGATTCAGCTGAAAAGAAAAAATGGCGTAAATATACGATTAAAAGAGATTGGTATCGATTCTATTCTGCATATATGGCTGAAAAGTATTATCGTAGTTCAAAATCAAAACAAGAGAAAATGGATCAAAAGTTTTCTCAGCAGTTAAGACAAATCAATCAATAGAGGTGTAATCATGGAAGCAAGAAAAATAATTAATTCGCTACAAAGAAGAGGTTTAAGAGGTTCGATTCAAAGGTTTCGTCAAGGACCTCAAAAGGTAGGCCTAATCGATTTTTGGAGTTTTATAACAGACCGAGAAGAAACTCCATTGAATCTAGAGGAGTATAAAAAACATAAAGAGGGAAATCAAATCACGTTAAATTGGGTGATACCTGAAATGGGTGAAGGATCAGGTGGACATTTGAATATTTTCCGCTTTGTTTCCTATTTAGAAAGACATGGAGTACATAACCGTATTTATTTATATCGTTCCACTCGTTTTTTAAATAATAGCTATTTAAAAGATTTTGTACGTAAATATTTCTCTATTTTGGATGAAAATGTTGAGTTGTATCATGATACAAAGTTAATGACTTTTGCGGATGGTATAGTGGCAACAAGTTGGGATACAGCTTATTGTGTTCGTAATTTTAATAATACAATTTCAAAATTTTATTTTATTCAAGATTTTGAACCACATTTCTTTGCGCATGGTTCTGAATATGAGTTTGCAGAACAAACATATAAGTTTGGCTTTAGAGGTATTACAGCAGGAGATTGGTTAAAAGATATTTGTATTAACCAATATAACATGAAGGCAAATAGTTTCAGTTTCTCATATGATAAAGATTTATATACAGTTAAGAAAAAACAAGATAGTACTAAGCGTGTATTTTTCTATGCTCGTCCAGTTACACCTCGAAGAGATTTTGAACTAGGCTTGTTAGCTTTAAATGAGCTTTCTAAAAAGATTCCAGATTTAGAAGTTGTTTTCGCAGGATGGGACGTTTCACAATATGAAATTCCATTCAAACATCAAAATTTAGGCATTATGAAAATTGAAGAATTGTCTGATTTATATGGAAAATGTGATTTATGTCTAGTTATTTCAAATACAAACCTATCATTATTACCACTTGAAGTAATGGCTTCAGGTTCTGTTGCCGTATGTTCAAAAGGAGCAAATAGTGAATGGTTAGTTAGTGAAGAAAATAGTATTTTAGTTTCATACGATCCAATTGAGATTGCGAATACTATGTATACATATTTAAATGATTCAGAAAAATTAGATGCAATTCGTCAAAAAGGAATTGAATTTGCGCAACATACATCTTGGGATGTAGAAGGAAAGAAAGTTTTAGATGCAGTTTTGAAAGGAATTAAAGAAGATGAAGAAAGTTTTAATAATAGGGGGTAATGGATTCATTGGTGCTAATCTTGCTCGCTATTTGAGTAAAGAATATAAAGTATATTCTTTTGACATTCAAAATCCGAAAGAAAAAAATCCAAATGTAGAATATGTCGAAGGGGATTTTTTCGATGATGAAATTCTAGAAAATGCCATTCAGGATAAAGATATTGTGATTCACTCTTTAAGTACGGTTAATCCAGGAAATTCAAACAAACGCTTTATGCAAGGGTACTCTAGAGATTTTGTACAAAGTGCACACTTATTTGATTTATGTGCACAAAAGAATATTAAAGTAATCTTCTTATCTTCTGGTGGAACGGTTTATGGAATTCAAGAAGAGCAACCAATTAAAGAATCAAGTTTGGCTAATCCAATCAATCATTATGGTTCAGTAAAACTTTGCATTGAAACTGTCTTAAAGACATTTAACAAACAATCTCATTCGAATATGATTATTGCTCGTATTTCAAATCCATATGGTCCTGGACAAGATTTTAATAAAGGTGTTGGATTTATTGACGCAGCTTTGAAAAAGACATTAAATCATGAACAAATTGAAATCTGGGGTGATGGAAGTGTTGTACGAGACTATATCTATATTGAAGATGTTTGTGAAATGATTGGTTCGTTGATCAATTATGATGGAAATGAAGAAATCTTCAATGTCAGCAGTAATCAAGGTATTTCATTAAATGATGTAATTTCAAAAATGAAAGAGTATGGTTTAGCGCCTGATGTTGTTTATAAAGATGCAAGAAGCGTAGATGTTGCTAAGGTGGTTTTGGATAACCATAAGATTGAAAGTATTCACGAATGTAAGATTCGTTCTTTCGAAGAAGGTTTAAAGTTGTATATTGATTATTTAAAAAATACTAGTTTTTAATGGAGAAAATTATGAAGCAGATCAGGAAGTATAGAGATTTTTACAACAACATTAAATATCGTACAAATGTATTTGAATGGTATCCATTTAAAGAAAATGCCAAATTATTATATGTTGGTGATAGTGCGATTTTAGAATCTTATTTTTTACAACGCTTCAAATGTTGTACGACTTCCTTGTCTAATTTAGATACATTGAATGATTCTACTTTTGATTATATTATTGTCGATGGCGAATTTGATTGCATGGATGATAAAGAAACAGCATTATGTGATTTATTGCATAAATTAGATTTAGAAGGACAACTTATCCTTTTAACAAACAATAAATTAGCTCTTCGTTATTTTGCAGGAGTTAAGGAGTTTGAGTCGGATGAATTCTTTGGAAATCTAAAAAAACATACGAATTTATATTCAAAGAATCAATGGGATACATTATTTTCTAAATTAAAAGTTCATGCTCAATACTATTATCCATATCCAGATTATTTCTTAACAACACAAGTTTTAAGTGATGAATGGTTGACTGGAAATATTAATTTAGAGTATGAGGATTGTCATGAATTTAGATATTGTTTCTTTAATGAAAATATAGCTTTACAATCCCTTGTAGAATCCGGTGATTTTGCGACATTTAGTAATTCATTTATGATTATTCTTTCAAATCATAAGAGTAATATTATTTATTCAAAGATTTCTTCAGAAAGAAAAGATAAGTTTAAAATATGTACAAGTATTTTAAAAGATCAGGATACATATCGTGTAGAAAAAATCGCATTAGATCCTTCTGGAATTTCTCATTTTGAAAGAATTCATCAATTTTATAAAACAACGAAAGATAATGATTTATTTCATTATTGTCCAGTACGATTAGAGAAGAATACATTAATTTTTGATTTTATCAAAGGTGAGAATCTTGAATCGATTGTCAATGGATATGTGAAGCATGATCAATTGGACAAGATTATTGAAACAATGGATTTGTTGTATAAAATCAATACGTGTGGAGATATTGTTGATTTTAAAGTAAATCAAGAATTTACAGATGTGTTTGGCAAACAGGATGAAAGTCTTTTATTAGATCAGAAGTGTATTCGTTTCTGTGATATAGATGTCATTTTAGAAAATGTAATTTTAACTCAGAATCATACATATTCAATTTTAGATTATGAATGGGTATTTGATTGTACTATTCCAGTCTCATTTATTATGTATCGAGCTATTTTACATAGTATTGCACTTTCTAAACTCAATGAGGAAGAAATTGATAAAATTTATTTGCGTTATGGGATTACGGAACAGCTTAAAACATTATATTTATCGATGGAAGAAAACTTCCAACATTATGTATCCGATGAAAAAATTTCTGATTATTATAATAAATTAAGAATGTATTTGTTAGATTTGCATAAGGAAGAAGAGAAGGATCTCTTAGATATTATAGTGAATGGTCAAAAGAATACTTTGTTTAATTCTAAACAAATGCATTACGAAACAAATGTTGAGAATCAAGATGTTAATATTCAATTTGGAAAGAAATCAATCCTTAAATTAAATAGCATAAAAATGAATGGAGATTTGATTTCAGATTTTAAGACAAATGCATTTTTTGTAATCAATGACGATTATTATTTTATAGAAAAACCGCAGATTCAATTTTCAAACTCAGAAACTGGTTTGTTAGAGTTGGATTTCTTCATGTATTATTATGGTGAAGACTGCATTGATAACATTATTAATTTAATTGATGCAAATCATAGATTAAATCAAGAATTAAGTGAAATTAAGAAGTCTAAGATATATAGATTAACGAAAAATAAGATATGAATTATTATAAAACAGGTCAATTCGCACGTCTTGCGAATGTGAGTGAAAGAACAATTCGATATTATGACAAGATAGGGTTATTAAAGCCCTCTTTTGTTATGGAAAATGGATATCGTCAATATAGTGATTTGGATTTATTGAAGTTACAGAAGATTTTATCATTAAAACATTTGGGGTTTAGTATTGAAGAAATCTTTCCAATGGTTATGGACAATACCAATCTGAAGGAGAGCTTTGAATTGCAGATTGATTTGATTGAGGATAAGATTAGTCATCTACAATCTTTAAAAGATGCTTTAAAAAGGGCGAGTAACTCTTCAAATCTTTCTTGGAATATGATTTTATCTTTAGTTCAATTGTCAAATGAAGAAACGAATATTATTGAGCAATATAAAAATGCGAAGAACTTAAATGATCGTATAAGTCTTCATGAAAAGTATTCTACAAATTCACAGGGATGGTTTAATTGGTTATTTGAGAAGATTGATTTTTCTAAGGTAAATCGATTATTAGAGCTTGGTTGTGGCAATGGTAAGTTGTGGCAAGAGAATAATATTGATTTAAGAAATCGAGAAATCTTTTTATCAGATATTAGTGAAGGTATGGTGGAAGAGGTTCGTAATAAATTGGGTTCTGATTTTAACTGTATTATAGCGGATGCTGAAAAGATACCTTTTAAAGATGCGTATTTTGATTCAATCATTGCCAATCACGTCTTATTTTATTTGAATGATTTAAATCAAGGATTAAAAGAGATAAGTCGAGTTTTAAAATCAAATGGAATTTTATATTGTAGTACATATGGTAGTAGGCATATGAAAGAAATTACGGATATTGTACAAAACTTTGATTCTAGAATAAATCTTTCGAATCATAGTTTGTATGATGTATTTGGTTTAGAAAATGGTGAAAGTATTTTAAAACAATATTTCACGAATGTTCAAAGAATGGATTATCAAGATTCATTAGAAATTACAGAATCCAAGCCTTTGATTGATTATATTATGTCTTGTCATGGCAATCAAAATGAAATATTGGGGCCAAGATTATCTGAGTTTAAAGAATATATTGAAGAATTGTTGGTGAGTAATGGTAAAATAATTGTGACAAAACAAGCTGGCTTGTTTGTGTGTGAGAAGTAGGAGGTGTTATTTTGGAGTTAGTGAATAAATCAATGGAGGTATTAAAACGAGAAGGGATTTCCGGTTTAGCAAAACATGCCTCGCATTATATTCATAAGAAAAGAGAATCAAGACCTAAAAGTGATGCATTTAAGGATGTCTTGTTTATAAATGGGTGTCCTAGAGATTTGTTGCCACATCCACCTCGTTATCGTGTAACACATCAAATGGAACAGCTAAAAGTGAATGGCTATACTTGTGATGAAGTTTTCTTTGAGAATGTAGATCTAAAACAAGTGCGTATGTATTCTTGTTTCATTATTTTTAGAGCACCTTATACAGAAAAATTAGATGCATTTATTCAATTGGCTAAATCATGGAATAAACCCGTACTTTATGATGTGGATGATTTAGTCATTGATACAAAATATACAGATCAGATTGCGTATGTTAAGAATATGGATGCTTCTCAAAAAGCTCGTTATGATTTAGATGTTATGAAGAATCAAAAGTTATTAAAGCTTTGCGATGGATGTATCACAACAACTTTGGCTTTAAAGAAGGAGCTTGAAAAATACAATCCAAATGTATGGATCAATCGAAACACGGCTTCTATTGAAATGGTAACTTTATCACAAGAAATTAAGAAAACATCAAAAGATACTGTGGATATTGGTTACTTTAGTGGTAGTATTACGCACAATGAGGATTTTGAAATGATTAAGCCAGCCTTGATTGATGTGTTGAATGCATTTGATTATGTGCGTTTGCATCTTGTTGGAGAAATCGATTTGCCTCAAGATTTAAAGATGTATGCTTCTAAGATTGAAGTACATCCTTTTATGGATTATAAAAAACTTCCTGAATTGATTTCTAAGATGGATATTAATTTAGCACCTTTAACTTCAAATGTTTTTAATGAAGCAAAATCAGAGAATAAATGGGTAGAGGCTAGTTTAGTAAATACTTGTACGATTGCTTCAAATCTAGGTGCTTTTAAAGAGATGATAGAAGATCATAAAACTGGAATACTTTGTTCTAATATTGATGAGTGGAAGAAAGAATTAACTTGTTTGATTGAAAATAAAGAATTAAGAGAAACTTTAGCTGGTAATGCGTATGCATATTGTTTAAAGCATTGTGTTACTTTATATACAGGTTCAAATATTGTTTCTATTCTACAAGAGAATCGTAAACGAATTATTTGTATGGGCTTTGCAAAACTTGAAATTTCTGGTGGAGTTATGGTGGCTTTGCGTCATGCCGCTTATTTACAGGATGCAGGTTATCAAGTGATGTTATTATCTTTCTATGATACTTGTACAGAATTTACTTTTATGAATCATTCATTTCCGGTCTTGCCATTTAAAAATGAAAAGTTGGATGCGAAAATTGATTGTGGTGTAGCGACAATGTGGCCTACGGTTAAGATGTTGGATGATGTTCGTTGTATTGAAAATAAAAAGTATTTGGTGCAGGGGTATGAGGTTGATTTTTATGATTTTAAAGATCCTCGTAAAGTAGAAGCTAGTGTGACTTATTCATATCCATTTGATTGCATTACTGTCTCCAAATGGTGTAAAGAATGGTTGAAGTCCGAATTTAACAAAGATGCCAAGTGGATTTATAACGGAATTGATATTGAACAGTATAAAAATCATAAACGAGAGTTCAATGGAAAAATTCGAATTTTGATTGAGGGAGATTCTTCAAGTAAGTATAAAAATGTGGATGAGGCTTTCACGATTACAAATAAATTGGATTCTTCCAAATATGAAATATGGTACATGTCTTATAATGCCAAGCCGAAGGATTGGTATCGTGTTGATAAATTCTTGCATAGAGTACCTTATGAAGAGGTGCAAAAGGTATATGCAGATTGTGATATTTTGTTAAAAACTTCTGTTTTTGAAAGCTTTAGTTATCCACCACTTGAAATGATGGCCACTGGTGGTTATGTGGTGGCCTTATTAAATGATGGCAATAAAGAATATTTAGAGGATGGAAAGAATTGTTTGATCTATCCAAATGGAGATATAGATAAGGCTGTTCATTGTATTGAAAGAATTGTTTCAGATCAAGCATTGCGTGATGTTTTATATACAAATGGTGTAGAAACTGCGAAATCAAGAGATTGGAATTTGATTAAAGAATCAATAATTCGTGTATATTGTGCTTGACCCTAACGTAACGTTAGGGTTTATTCTTTTATTGTGATATAATGATGTTAATTATGGAGGAACTATTATGAAAGGTATTATTTTAGCTGGTGGTAGTGGTACTCGTTTGTATCCTTTGACAAAGGTTACAAGTAAGCAATTGCTTCCTATTTATGACAAGCCAATGATTTATTACCCGATGTCAATTTTAATGCAGGCAGGGATTCGTGAAATCTTGATTATTTCAACTCCGGATGATACACCTCGTTTTCAAGAATTATTAGGGGATGGTCATCAATTTGGAATTGAGCTTTCTTATAAAGTTCAGCCTAGTCCTGATGGTTTAGCACAAGCATTTATCTTGGGTGAAGAATTTATTGGTAATGATAGTTGTGCGATGATTTTAGGGGATAATATTTTCCATGGACATGGATTGACTAAACGCCTTCGTGCAGCTGCTGAAAATGAAGTGGGAGCTACAGTATTTGGTTATTATGTAGAAGATCCAGAGCGTTTTGGAGTTGTTGAATTTGATTCTGAAGGTAAGGCTATTAGTTTAGAAGAAAAGCCAGCTTGTCCTAAATCAAATTATGCCGTAACAGGACTTTATTTCTATGATAATAAAGTGGTTGAGTATGCGAAAAACTTAAAGCCAAGTGCTCGTGGAGAACTTGAGATTACAGATTTAAACCGTATTTATTTAGAGAATGGTGAATTGAATGTCACATTACTTGGTGATGGATTTACTTGGTTAGATACGGGTACACATGAATCTTTAGTGGATGCCACTAATTTTGTGAAGACAATTGAGGAGCACCAACATCGTAAGATTGCTTGTCTTGAAGAGATTGCGTATGACAATGGATGGATTGGTGATGAAGAATTGGCTTCTACGTATGAAATTTATAAGAAGAATCAGTATGGTGCTTATTTAAAGAAGATTATGGATCGTAAGTATATTAAGTAATGGGGGTATTAGAATGAAGGTAACTGAAACAAAGATTCCTGGCGTATTGATTATTGATACAGATGTATTTGGAGATCATCGTGGGTATTTTACAGAAACGTATTCAAAGCCTAAATATGAAAAGATGGGTATTACGGTTGATTTTGTGCAGGACAATATGTCTTTTAGTGCACAGAAGGGTACGCTTCGTGGTTTGCACTGGCAAAATCCGCCTTATGCACAAAGTAAATTGGTTTCTTGTACAAAGGGAACTGTGATTGATGTTGCGGTAGATATTCGCAAAGGTAGTCCTACATTTGGTCAATGGGTAAGTGTAGAGCTTAGTGAAGAAAATCATAGACAATTCTTTATTCCACAAGGATTTGCGCATGGATTCTTAACTCTAACAGATAATGTGGAATTTAGATATAAAGTAGATAATGTCTACAATAAAGAATCTGAGGGTGGAATGCGTTATGATGATCCGACTTGTAATGTAGATTGGGGTTCATTATTAAATGGTATTGAGCCTGTCTTAAGTGAAAAGGATCAGGTAGGTCCAACTTTAGAAGAGTCAAATAATCAATTTGTATATGAAGGAGAATAGAACAATATGAAAATTTTAGTAACGGGTGGTGCTGGTTTCATTGGTGGAAACTTTGTACATTATATGGTCAATAAATATCCTGAGGATATGATTGTAAACTTAGATAAATTAACGTATGCAGGTAACTTAGAGACTTGTAAGCCTGTAGAGGATAAGTCTAACTACAAGTTTATCAAGGGGGATATTGCAGATCGTGAATTTATCATGGATTTGTTTGAAAAAGAAAAATTTGATGTCGTTGTTAACTTTGCGGCTGAAAGTCATGTGGATCGTAGTATTGAAGATCCAGAAATCTTCGTTAAGACAAACGTAATGGGAACAACTACATTATTAGATGCTTGTGTGAAATATGGTATTCAAAGATACCACCAAGTATCTACAGATGAAGTATATGGGGATCTTCCTTTAGATCGTCCTGACTTGTTCTTTACTGAAAACACACCTTTACATACTTCAAGTCCTTATTCAAGTGCAAAGGCAAGTGCAGACTTATTTGTGTTGGCATACCACAGAACTTATGGTTTACCAGTAACGATTAGTCGTTGTTCAAATAACTATGGTCCTTATCATTTCCCAGAAAAATTAATTCCATTAATTATTTCTCGTGCCTTAAATGATGAAACAATTCCAGTATATGGAACTGGTGAAAATGTGCGTGACTGGTTACATGTATATGATCACTGTGTCGCAATTGACTTAATCGTTCGTAAGGGACGTGTTGGTGAAGTCTATAATGTAGGTGGTCACAACGAAAGAACAAACTTAGAAGTTGTAAAGACTGTACTTCATGCATTAAACAAACCAGAAAGCTTAATTACGTATGTAACAGATCGTAAAGGTCATGATATGCGTTATGCGATTGATCCAACTAAGTTGGAAACAGAACTTGGATGGAAACCAAAATATACATTTGATACAGGTATTCCAATGACAATCCAATGGTATTTAGACAACAAGGAATGGTGGGAAAACATCATTAGTGGTGAATACCAAAACTATTTTGAAAAGATGTATGTAGAAAAAGGAAGAGCTAAGGAATAATCTTTAGCTTTTCTTACTATAAATAGGAGGATGAATAAATGAAGGTTTTTGTGACAGGTGTTGCAGGTCAATTAGGTCATGATGTTATGAATGAATTGGCTTCTAGAGGATATACTGGTGTAGGTACAGACTTAGCTGAAAGCTATAGTGGAATTCAAGATGGTACATATGTAACAACAGCTGAATATGTATCTTTAGATATCACAAACTCAGAGGCTGTAATGAATACAATCAAGTCTGTAAAGCCAGATGTTGTTGTGCATTGTGCGGCATGGACGGCAGTTGACTTAGCTGAAGATGAAGATAAACAGGCAAAAGTAAAAGCAATTAATGTGGATGGTACACAAAATATTGCGAATGCTTGTAAAGAGATTGATGCGAAAATGGTCTATATTTCTACGGATTATGTTTTTGATGGTCAGGGAACAAAGCCTTGGAATCCTGATTGTAAGGATTATAAGCCATTAAATGTGTATGGTGAAACGAAACTTGGTGGAGAACTTGCTGTTTCAAATACTTTATCTAAGTATTTCATTGTTCGTATTGCGTGGGTATTTGGAAAGAATGGAAATAACTTCATTAAGACAATGTTAAATGTAGGAAAGAAATTGGATACATTAAAAGTAGTAAATGATCAAATTGGTACACCAACTTATACTTATGATTTAGCACGTTTATTAGTCGACATGATTGAAACGGATAAATATGGTTACTATCATGCAACAAATGAGGGTGGCTATATCAGTTGGTATGATTTTGCGTGTGAAATCTTTAAACAAGCTGGTTATACAAATAAAGTAATTCCAGTAACAACGAAAGAGTATGGTTTATCTAAGGCAGCTCGTCCTTTTAATTCTCGTTTGGATAAATCAAAATTAGTAGAAAATGGATTTAAACCTTTACCTACTTGGCAGGATGCTTTAAAGAGATATTTACAAGAAATTGAATTTTAATTAAATTAGAAATAGGAGTAGTTTGTATGAATAAATTATTGGCTAGAATCCGAAGTAAAAAAAAATTTACACTTTTCATATTGATATTTCTAATGTTTTTTATGGTATCTTCTATAGTCACTTATAAATCATTTATTTCTCCATTTTCGACTAATGACAATGTGATTCATTCTTCAAAACCTGATTCTGAGAAAGAAAAATGGATTCGTTTAGATGGAAGTTATGTTAATCAAACGTTAACGTATGTAACTCCATATTTAACGGGTGTTGGTGTTCATCTACATGATGTAGATCCAGGTTCAGAAAATACATTGCATTTCTTACTTAAGAAAGATAATGAGACGATTTATTCTTGGGATTTAAAAGAAAAAGATTTAAATGATGGAATGTGTATTTTAAGAATGGATACAAATCCTGTGGATATGGCAAATGTTGATTTTGAATTTTATTCGGATGGCATAACAAATATAAAATTTGGAATCGTGCAAAATGATCGTGAAAAATTTGCGAAAATCAATAAATGTACAATAAACAACGTGCAAACGAATTATAGTATTGCCTATGATGTAGTAAGTGGTAATTGCGCAGAAATCAAAGGTCTTTACTTGTTAGTAGTTTTATTGTTTGTGTTGAGTATTTTCTTGTTTTATATATTTATTTGTTTAGAAACAAAAATATCTACAATTGCATTTTCAATGATTTTTATTTTAGGGCTTATTTACTCATTGGTATTGCCACAGTTTAGTGTACCTGATGAATGGTCACATTATTTAACTGCGTATTCCCAAAGTAGTGTTTTATTACATAAAAAAGCATTTGATGAACATGGTAATGTAATTTTGTATGAAGATGGTTCGATTTACTTTGTAAGAGAGCATTCTCCAACTAGATCTACATATGCGATTGAATATCAGGAATTAAAAGGGCAACAGTTGGTATCATATAAAGGAGATACGATAACAAGTGGTCCATTAAAATTAGCTACTTTTGCGTATGTACCACAAACGTTTGGAATGACATTGGCTCGCTTGATGCATTTAAATAGTACTCAAGTAGCTTTTATGGGAAGAGTTTTTGCCTTGTTTTTCTATGCGTTTATAATTTCAAAAGGTATTCAATTGGCTCCGGAATTCGCAAAACGCATTTTATTAGTTGTTTCATTATTGCCAATGGTAATGCAGCAAGTATGTTCTTATAATTATGATTCAATTTTGTTTGGAATTTGTTTCTTTAGTATTGGATATTTATTGAATTTGATACATCGTGAAGAAAAAATCAATAAAAAAGATTTTATTATTTTAGCTTTATGCGCAACTGTAATTGCTTCAATCAAATTTATTTATTTACCGGTTTTTGGGCTTGGTTTGTTGATTCCAAAAGAGCGATTTAGAATTAAAAGAGGCAAAGAATTAACGATTTTGGGTATTCTGTGTATATGTGCTTTTGCTTTTATAGGTGTAACATTATTTAATAAACGATTCTGGGATTTACATCCAACAAATCCAGGTTTACCAAATGAATATATGACGTATAGTATTTCATATCTATTCACGCATGTTAAGAATGAATTAGTTCTATTGTCGCGTACAGTGCAAAACTATACAGCTGATTATATTTCACAAATGATTTCATCTCCTTTAGGTTGGGTGGAAATCTCAATGCCTGCAACTCAATTGATGGGCTTTGGATGTATGCTTGCTTTGTCTTGTATGGGTACAGAAAAAGATAAGAAGTATAGTTTGATTGAAAATTTATGGTTAGTTGTTTTATTTACAGGAGTAGTCTTTACGGTATTGATTGCTTTACAAACTAGCTATACACCGACTTTTTTGGATATGGTATATGGTGTGCAGGGGCGCTATTTCTTACCAATACTTCCATTGTTGATGATTGCCGTAAGGGGGTTGTTTGTATTAAAAGAGGATTCCACTAAAATTGAGAATAGTTTGATAGTTGGAAACATTTTCTTTCATATTACAGAGGTTAGTACAATATTATTTATTGTCATAGGACGATAGAATAATTTAATAGAATGTGATAACATATAGAGCGGTTATTACATTCTTTTTTAATGGATGGGGGTTACACAATGGAGGAAAAAGTATTAATCATTATTCCTGCATATAATGAAGAGGAAAGTATTTTAAATACATATAAAACAATTTTAGAATACAATCGAACACATACTCGTCAATTGAGTACAGTTGTGATTAATGATGGGTCTAAAGATAAAACAGAACAGATTTTACAAGAAAATAAAATTCCGCATATTCAATTGATTCACAATCTAGGTATTGGTGGAGCTGTACAGACAGGTTATAAATATGCTTATGAAAATGATTTTGATATTGCGATTCAATTTGATGGAGATGGCCAACATGATATTTCATTTGTAGATGCGTTGGTTGCACCTATTGAAAATGGTAATGCGAATATGACAATTGGTTCACGTTTTGTCGAAGGCTCTACAAGTGAATTTAAATCAACAAAGGCGCGTCAAATGGGTATTCGTATGATTTCAGGCTTTATCAAATTTTTCACTAAAGTTAAATTGTATGATGTAACTTCTGGTTTTCGTGCCATTGATAAATCTTTAATTAAAGAGTTTTCTATGAATTATCCAACAGAATATCCAGAGCCAATCTCAACCACAAGAGTATTGAAACATGGAATGAAAGTAGCAGAAGTACCTGTTAAGATGAATGAAAGACAGGGTGGTACTTCAAGTATACATAGTTGGAAAAATGCATATTATATGATCAATGTTTTAATGTCGATTATTAATATTGGAATTTGGAGGGATTAGTATATGCCATTCAATTTGAGATTTGCGATTTTTATTGTTGCGTGTATTTTAGCTTTTACCGTTATGCGTATTTTGCATAAAGATATGATTCCTGTTAAATATTCTTTATTATGGTGGATTGCGATTGTTATTTTAGTTGTATTAGCACTTTGGCCAGATTTCTTCTTATTTTTTGTGAATTTATTAAGATTTCAAACAACTTCAAATATGGTGATTGGCGTCTTTATCGTCATTTTAATTTTTATCACAATGTCATTAACTGTGATAGTATCTTCGCAAAAGAATAAAATTAATTTATTGATACAAGAAGTTTCGATGTTGAAACAAGAAATAAAGGATAAGAGTAATGACTAAAATCCATAAGTATTTATTAAATAGAGAGGTTTCGTTAAAGGGAAACACTTTATGGTTTACAATGGGAACATTGTGCAGTTCTGCAACAAGTGTTTTATTAATGATTTATGTAACACATCTTTTAGGGGTAGATGAAGCAGGGGTATACTCGATTGCGTATAGTATTGCTCAATTGATGCTTACAATTGGATGGTTTGGAACTAGACAATTTCAAGTATCGGATGTCGAGGAAGAATATTCTTTTTCGGATTACTTTACAATGAAAATCATTACTTCTTGTATTGCGTTATTGGGTGGCTTGATTTATGCAGGTATGCTTCATTTAAATGCGCACAAATTTATGATCACATTCTTATATTGTAGTTTTATCATATGTGATATTTTTGCGGATTTATTTTCAGCAAGATTTCAACAAGAAGACCGATTATACTTATCAGGAATTTCATATATATTAAGAATTGGTGGCTATAATGTCATCTTTTTGGTGAGCCTATTCATTTTTAGGTCGTTATTCATATCTATTTTACTGGCATTCATTTATTCTTTGGTAGAACTGATTCTTTTTGATTATCCATTTATTAAAAGAATGTCGGATTTAGAAGTACACCTTGATATAAAGAAAATCATGAATTTGTTTAAGAATTGTTTTCCTTTATTCATCAGTTCTTTTGTGAGTACTTTTATAGTCAATATTCCCAAAAATGCGATTGAATTGAACTTAAGTAGTAGTATTCAAACGTATTATAATATTATTTTTATGCCTTCGTCGATTGTGAATATGTTTTGTATGTTTATATTTGTACCAATGTATACTCAAATTGCGAAGAAATGGCATGAAGATGATAAAAAGAGTTTTATAAAAGTAGTTCAAAAAGTATTTTTAATTGCGATATTGTTTTCTGTCTTTGTATTTGTAGGATGTGCACTTTTAGGAATTCCATTCTTAGAAATATTATATGGTGTAAATTTAGATGGATATAAAACTCCATTCTTAATTTTGATTGGAGCAGGTTGCCTAACCAGTATTAATTCCATCCTTTCCTATATAATGACGGTTATGCGTAAACAACAATATATTCTATATATTTATATTGTTGCATTAGTAGTTTCACAGGTTTGTATTGATTTCTTATTAAAGAAATATGAGTTGATTGGTGCAAGCCTAGATTATTTGATAGGTATGTTTGTGATTACTACTTTATTATATTTCGTTTATAAAATTAATCTAAAAAAGTAATGTCTTTAGATCAGGAGGAAACATGTTAAAATTTAGTATTATTATTCCAGTATATAATTCAGAAAAATATTTAGAACAATGTGTAAATAGTATTTTGAAACAAGATTATACAAATTTCGAAATCATTTTAATAGATGATGAGTCAACGGATAGTTCTGCAAAAATATGTGATGAGTTCACATCAAAAGATGCAAGAGTAATAACTATTCATCAAAAAAACGGAGGGACCTCCGCTGCTAGAAATACGGGCTTAAATACATGTTCTAGTGATTATGTTATGTTCATGGATAATGATGATTTTTGGGATTCTAAAACAGTTCTTTCAGATATAAATAAGAATTTATTGGAGTCTCATGCAGATGTTTTAATGTATAATACGAAAGAATATTGGGAAAATACAAACTCTGTAACGGCTCCAAGTGTTCAATGTGAAAGAGAAAAAATATATAACCAAAATTCAAATGACGCTTTAGAGTATTTAATATCAAAAGGTGTTTATTATAGAGCTGTATGGGCAAAAGTAATAAAGAAAGAATTATTAGATAAACACAATATTTATTTTGCGAAAGGAATAAGAAATGAAGATACGGATTTTTCGGCAAAATTGATTTTATATGCGAAATCTTATGATTGGTACGACAAAATCTTTTATGTATACAGAAAAGGTACGGGGACAGCACAAACAAATCAAAAAATGAAGTTTTCTTATATACAAGATTTAAGCAATATAATCGCAAAATATACAGATATAGCCGAGCATTTATCGGACGAAAAATTAAAAATGTGTATGTTGTCTTATTTAGCATATCCTTATGCTGTATTGTTGGCACAGTTACAGAATGATGGTTCAAGTGAAGCTAAAGATAAATTAATTCAAATGAAAAAATATTTATACATATTAAAATATCATTTAGATCCATCAGTAAATAAAGTATATATGGTATTTAGATTGTTGGGATTTAATATGACGTGTAAATTACTTGGTATGTATTTAAAAAAGATATAGAAAAGAAGGTTTTTGATGAGTACAGTATTATTTAAACAATATGATCCTATAGTATTAAAGAAATTACAGGGTGTACAAACACAGATGTTGAAAGATGTACTAGATGTTTGTGAAAAATATGATCTTCCTTGTTTTTTGATTTATGGTACAGCCATAGGTGCAGTTCGTCACCATGGTTTTATTCCTTGGGATGATGATATTGATGTTGGAATGCTTCGTAAAGATTATGATAGACTAATGGAAATTTTCGATAAAGAATTAGGGGAGCATTATGAATTATTAACGCCAGAGATTGATTCTCGTTATGCTTGTACAGTTACGCATGTGCAACGTAAAAATACAGTTTTTATTAGTGAGATGACAAAAGATTTAAAATGCAATTGTCGTATTTTTATGGATATTTTTCCTTTTGATAATGTACCTGAATCTGTTGATAATCAAAAGCGTTTATTAAGAAAATCCACATTATATGGAAAGCTATTATTTCTTTCAGGTTCCGGATCACCTCATATTCCTTATACAGGTTTGAAGTATCATGTTTTACACTTTGGATGTATGGTTGTTCATTTTGGTTTGAAGTTATTTCATATTACTCCAAAATTTTTGTACAAGAAATTTAAAAAGGTGAGTACTTCTTTTAATGATGTGGATTGTGAATATGTAACGTCTTATGAGTATACGGGTTGTTTAAAGGATAAAATTAAAAAGGCGGATTTATTGCCCCTTGAAAAGGTTCCGTTTGAATCGATTGAGGCGTATATTCCTGCAAATAATGATGAATTTTTAAAGAAGGTATATGGTGACTATATGCAGATTCCTCCAGTGGAAAAAAGGGTCAACCATGCACCGTTAGTCATTCAGTTTGAGGGGGAGGAACCGATTTATGGCGAATAAAAAAGTTTGTATTTTTTCTGCACAGCATTTACCACATATGGGTGGTGTCGAAAGATATACTTTAAATTTATGTATAAAACTCATTGAAAAAGGCAATGAGCCGGTTGTCGTTACTTCTAAAATTGGGGATATGCCTAATTTTGAAATCATGCATGATACTCGTGTATATCGATTTAATTGTTATCCTTTTCTAAAGGGACGTTATCCATTTTTAAAAAAGGATAGTGAATATAAAAAGATTATTTCTATATTGGAAAAAGAACATTTTGATTTAGTGATTGTAAATACACGTTTTTATCGTCACTCTTTAGTGGCTATGAAATTTGCCCAGAAGAATCATATTCCATGTATAACGATTGAGCATGGTACTTCGCATTTATCTGTCAACAATAAAGTACTTGATTTCTTTGGTTCTATTTATGAACATGGATTGACGATGTTAGATAAAAGACATTGTGATCGTTACTATGGGGTTTCATTAGCTTGTAATGAATGGTTAAAACATTTTCATATTGAGGCAAGTGGAGTTTTATATAATTCAATCGATGTACATGAGGTGGATGAATTAAGAAAAAATAAATGTGAAGATTATCGTAAGAAATATAATATTTCGAAGGATGCAACGGTTATTACATTTACGGGAAGATTATTACCTGAAAAAGGAATTCCTCAATTACTGAATGTGATGTCAGAAATCAATAAAAAAAGAGATGACGTATACTTGTTTATTGCGGGTGAAGGGGATTTAGAAGCGTATATTGATCAAAGAAAGAATGATCATATTATTCCTTTAGGTCGTATTGATTTTAATCATATTGTTGCTTTATTAGATGATTCTGATATTTTCTGTCTTCCTTCTTTTTCGGAAGGTTTTTCAACCTCAGTATTAGAAGCGGCTGCTTGTGAGTGTTATATTGTCACTACAGCTCGTGGTGGTTCTAAGGAACTTGTAATCAATAAAGATTATGGGATGATTATTGAGAATAATTCTGAGGAGTTATTGCTTCCTGCATTAGAAGAAGCAATCAATGATAAAGAAGGTCGAATTCATGCTACAAAATTGTCTTATCAAAGATTGTGTGAAAATTTTACGTGGGATACTGTAGAGCGTAAGGTTGAGATGATTATGGATGAGTTTAATAAATAAGGGGTAGATAAAAATGGGCTTTAAAAAATTGGCATTGATTCCAATGTTTATGATTTTGTCTGCAGGTATGCCTATATTGGCTGAGGAAACAGAAGTCCAAGAACCTGTAGTAGAACAGACAAAAACAACATTGGGTTGGAACGAAACACATGATATGTATACAAAGGAAGATGGTTCCTTTGCGATTGGTTGGCAAGAAATTGATCAAGAAATGTATTATTTTAATGAATCAGGAATTCTTCAATGTGATCAATGGATCGATAATCATTATGTTGGTTTAGATGGTAAAATGGCTAAAAATCAATGGATTAATGATCGTTATGTAGATAGTAATGGTTTGTGGCAACAGAATTGTTGGGTCAATAATGATAAATGGTTGTATCGCTATGGTGATGGAACGTATGCTCAAAATAAGTTTGAAGTTATCAATGGTTCTACATATTATTTTGATGCAGATGGATATATGGTAACAGGTTGGAGAGTTATTAACCAAAATTGGTACTATTTTAATGTATCTGGATGCATGGCAACAAATACTTGGGTCGGTAACTATTATTTAGGTATTGATGGTGTAATGGCTAGAAATACTTGGATTGATAATGTTTATGTAGATGCGAGTGGCTTACGACAACAGAATGGTTGGATCTATAATGGGCGATGGTGGTATCGTTATGGAGATGGTAGTTATCCTTGTTCTAAATTTGATGTCATTAATGGTTCTACATATTATTTTGATGATGCTGGTTATATGGTTACTGGATGGAAATCTATTGAATCAAATTGGTATTACTTCAATGCATCTGGATGTATGGTAACAAATGCTTGGGTTGGTAACTATTATTTAGGATCCGATGGCGTAATGGCTACAAAGACTTGGATTGGTAGTTATTATGTGGATGAGAATGGTTTGTGGTCGCCATCTAAGTTGGTAAAGCAAGATGATAGATGGCGTTATCGCTATGGTGATGGAACTTATGCTCAAAATAAGTTTGAAATCATCAATGGCTCTACATATTATTTTGATGTAGATGGAAATATGGTTATTGGTTGGCAAGAGATTGATTCCAATTGGTATTGCTTTAATGCATCTGGTTGTATGTTAACAAATGCTTGGGTTGGCAATTATTATTTGGGTTCGAATGGCATAATGGCTACAAATGCTTGGGTTGGTAATTATTATGTGAAAGAAAATGGATATATTGCGACAAATGAATGGATTGGAAATGATTATGTAGATGCAAGTGGCAAATGGGTGCCAAATCGTTGGATCAGTAATGGTCGATGGTGGTATCGTTATGGGGATGGTAGTTATCCTGCTTCTAAATTTGATGTCATTAATGGTTCTACATATTATTTTGATAAGTCTGGTTATATGGTTACTGGATGGAAATCTATTGAATCGAATTGGTATTATTTCAATGCATCTGGATGTATGGTCACAAACACTTGGGTTGGTGATTATTATTTAGATTTTGATGGAAAGATGGCTATAAGTCAATGGATCAATGATCGATATGTTGGTCAAGATGGTGCTTGGGATAAGTCAAAAGAGCTTTATGTGATGGAACAAGATTCTTTGGGTACACGTTTTGTGAATCAAAAAACATTGGAATATGAAAAAGATGGTTGGATTAAAATTAAGAGTGGTTCTTATTATGTAGATTCGAATGGATATGCATTAGTGGGAACGCAGATTCTTGAAGATAAAACATATCATTTTGATGAAATTGGAAAATTGATTACAGGTTGGTACATGGAGAATGAACATACGTATTGGCTTGATACAAATGGTCAGAAAATTTCGGGTTGGAAATTTATAAATAGTATTTGGTATTATTTTGATTCAAATACTTTTGAAATGGCTTGTAGTGGCTGGCAACAAGTAGGTAGTGGAATGTACTATTTCTTAAGTGATGGTACTATGAAACAAGATTGGTTATTACTAAATGGTTCAGATTGGTATTATTTAGGAAAAGATGGAGCTAGAAAAACAGGGCTTGTGATTCTGGATAGTAACTCTTTCTATTTGTACGTAGAAAATGATCCAAATGGTGGTTCTGTTGGTTTAATGGCAGCGAATAGAACGATTACTTTGGGAAGTAAAACATTATATATTGATGGAAGTGGATATATTTATCGGAGTGATATTTCAAATATTCCATATCTATCTCAAGTCGATTATAGATGGAGGAATACTTCAATTGGATATTCAACAATTGGAAGTTCTGGTTGTCTTCCTTCTACAGCGGCAATGATTATAAATTATTATAAAGGTACAAATTATACGCCAGTCGATATTGCTCGACAATTATATAGTGCTGGATATATGAATACGCCTACTTATTTTGGTTCAACTTCAGATTCGTATAAAGTTGTTCAAGATAATTATGGACTTTCTTACCAAAATAACTTGTCATATAGTCAGTTAATTGGTTGTTTAAAGGGTGGAAAATTAGTGGCGGCAGCCGTAGGGAAAGGGGACTTTGTCTATGGATATGGTATTACGCATGTTATATTATTAGCTGGCTACAACAATGGATATGTATATGTATATGATCCATTGGATCCATATAAAAATGGATATTATTCAATTGATTCCATTTGGAATCAACAATCTAGTGATTATGGAGATTTACAGAATGGAGGTCCATTCTTCGCTTTCTAGGAGGGGTTACATGAAAAGGTTAGTGGCAATTTGTTTATCTATTCTAATGTTTTCATCATCTATAACTGTATATGCCAATGAAGAGGAGTATACGGCAAATAGTTGGCGATATGAAAATGGAGAACCTATTGTTTCAGAAGAAGAAATGATTTGTGCACAAAATGATTCTTTGGCTTGGGTCAAAGAAAATGGTGTGATTTATAATGGGGTAGGTGATCCTATTCCCAATGCAATCTCAAAAGGTATTGATGTCAGTGAATGGCAGGGGAATATTGATTGGGATAAAGTGAAAAAGACAGATGTTGAGTTTGCGATTCTTCGTTGTGGTTTTGCGGGTGATTATGCAAAATATGATGATAAAAAATTTGTAAGAAACGTAAACGAATGTAAACGTGTGGATATGCCATATGGAATATATTTATATTCGTATGCACAAACGGTAGAAGATGCTAAGGAAGAGGCAGCGCATACTTTAAGATTACTAAATGGTTTAAATCCTTCTTATCCTGTCTTTTATGATTTAGAAGATTATAGTGTCATGTCAAGTGTGAGTAAATCAACGATTGCCCAAATTGCTAAAACGTATGTAACTACAATTCAAAATGCAGGTTATAACTGTGGGGTTTATGCTAACTTAAATTGGTTTACCAATTATTTAACAGATCCTTATTTTGATTCTGTGATGAAATGGGTGGCACAATATAATACGGAATGTACCTACATGAAACCTTATAGTATGTGGCAAGGAACTAGTAGTGGTTATGTAGATGGTATTGCAGGTCGTGTTGATATTGATGTGACTTTTGATTCTTCACGAAAACTTGGCTGGGTTCAAGAAAAAGAGGGCTGGTATTACTATTCTAATGATGGTACTAAACTTACTAGTCAATGGATAGGTAATTATTATGTGGGTGAAGATGGTAAGATGCTCACAAACCAATGGATTGGTGATCGTTATGTAGATGCGAATGGATTATGGTCACCGGATCATTGGATCAATAATGGCGGCAAATGGTGGTATCGTCATCAAGATGGATCGTGTACTAAAAATGATTTTGAAGATATCAATGGTCAAACCTATTATTTTGATCATGATGGATATATGGTTACGGGTTGGATTCAAATCAAATCCGATTGGTATTTATTCAATAATTCTGGGGCTATGGTAAAAGATCAATGGTCGGGTAATTATTATCTTGAAAAAGATGGTAAGATGGCCAAAAGTAAATGGGTTGGTACTACTTATTTTGATAAAAATGGAATAGTACAACCAGATCGTTGGATCTATAATGGTCGTTGGTGGTATCGTTATGGAGATGGTAGTTATCCAAAGAATAAATTTGATGTGATAAACAATAATGTATATTACTTTAATTCGGCTGGATACATGCTTACAGGATGGCAAGTGATTCAGGGAAAATGGTATTATTTCAATGGTTCTGGGGCAATGGTAAAAAATAGCTGGGTAGGTAATTATTACTTACAAAATGATGGAACCATGGCTATTAATACTTGGATTGGAAATTATTATGTAGATTCAAATGGATTGTGGCAACAAGATCGTTGGATTCATAATGGTAAATGGTGGTATAGACATGGTGATGGATCCTATACTAAAAATGATTTTGAAGTCATAAATGGTCAAACATATTATTTTGATCAAGATGGCTATATGGTAACTGGATGGAAAAGCTTGAATGATACTTATTATTTCTTTGATGCATCTGGTGCTATGGTAAAGAATCGTTGGATTGGAAATTATTATTTACTTGGTGATGGTACCATGGCAAAAAATCAATGGATTGGAAGTTACTATGTAGGTAGTGATGGATGTTGGAGATAGTCAAAATTTTTGGCTATCTTTTTTGTTTCTATGCATCTTTTTGCTTAATCTAAAATATATCGTTGTAAACATGTGTTTGTAAGTTTAATGATGAAAGCATATATTAATCTTGCTATTATAAAACAAATAGTAAGATATATAAAAGAGTAATGTCAATAACGGAGAGTGTTTATACATAATTTTTAAATAATGATTTAGTTAGAGTGGTCAATAAAGTGATAAACAAATAATTTATTACATTTTGTAAAAATATCGCAAAACCGTGCTTTTTATTTGATTAAATTGGTATAATATGAGTGTATAATAATTTATTTTAAAAAGACACATTTAATAAATTAGGATATAAAACTAAAATCAACACTCATACAACGTCTTGTATAAATTTATTTCTGGACATATATCTTTATTCCGAATACCGCTTAATATATTGTTGATTTTCATGAATTCATCTTGAAACATTTTACTTCCAATCATCATTGTATGTAACTCACTATATTGAAATAATGCTAGATAACCTTGAAGATAATGTGTCATTACATTTCTTTTGCCTCTGAAGAATGCTTTGATTCTGTCATGAAGACGATTAACCATTTCTAAGGTATATCCATCTTTCGATTTTTCACCAGATGGTATTTTGATCCATTTTATATTCAATGCATCCATTAATTGATGATAACTTCTTTGACTATCACTGATTACAATTGATCCAGGACATATTGAATTTTTAAAAATATCTATTAGCGTGCTTGAGGTGGGACGACCTCTATCTGCTGTGTGTACAACATAATTTCCAGCTTCGTCTATTGCACATGCAATACCAATTTTATCTTTACTTATACCTCTACGATTTTGGTTTACAAACCCCTTAGCTTGGTATGTCAAATATGTTTCATCTAGTGCAATTTTCTTTGACAATTGCTTTTTGTTTATCAATTCATTAAGCACATACATAAGTTTGTGTCTGTTATAAAAAGCTGAAACAATACTGATACCTACAAGCTTTGCGGTTTTAGATAAATAATCATTGTTCAATGAAGAATAAAATAAG